>ERZ773035.224-NODE-224-length-48102-cov-17.682374_pt1 | contig 48102 bp, 36 predicted proteins | sample MGYA00511487_ERZ773035 | MGnify/ENA primary metagenome ERZ773035 (study PRJEB29015, sample SAMEA2737985) | human oral metagenome | biome: human oral; feature: human-associated habitat; material: dental | place: China | collected 2024 ... | reverse complement strand
TGGCAGGGTGGTAGTGCCATTTGGTCTACTTCGGCCACGTTCCACGCACTGACAATCATCCGCCGAGAGTCTGGATTGTTCTTCAAGGCATTCACAATGTCTTGTATTTGGTCGACATGCCCACCGTTGTAGTTGGGCCACGAACGCCACTGATGCCCATAAACAGGCCCCAGTTCGCCGTTCTCGTCGGCCCATTCGTTCCAAATCCTCACGCCATTCTCTTGCAGATACTTTACGTTAGTGTCTCCTTTAAGAAACCACAACAACTCGTGAATGATGGATTTGAGGTGTAGTTTCTTCGTGGTTAGCAACGGAAACCCCTCTTCGAGGTTAAAGCGCATCTGGTGTCCAAAAACGCTTAGCGTTCCTGTTCCTGTGCGGTCTTCCTTGCGTGTACCTTCGTTCACGATGCGTTGTAGCAAGTCTAGATATTGTTTCATTTTAACCTTATAATCTGTTGTGGTTGTGGAATGTGCGTGCTTTTTATGCGCCACTCTTGCGGATAGAGGTTATTGGCGCGGTTGCCGATGTTTTTTACAAAGCCCAGCGGCATGCCCTGATGGGTAACTAGCACGAATCCACGAGGTGTATCTGCATGTAAGGTGATGGCTTCGCGGCGCAAGAAGGCGATGGCCGAGGCGAAATCTAACTTGCATTTGCAAAATGCGTCGCTGTTGAGTGCAATGGAGTGGGCGAGTGCTGGGTGTGGAACGAGGTCTTTTCCCTTTGGTGTAGCCAGCGCAACTCCTGCATGAACAATGCGCAATGCCGTGCTAGCCTTGTCGAACAGGCTTGTCCATTGACTGGGTATAGCGTGGATGTTGCCGTTTATTTGGCGTGTGTCGAACGCCAAATCCGCGTTTAGCCACTGTGGCATTTCGGGCAAGCTTACCTTTGTTGTCATGCTTTTTGAGGAACGTTTTTTGCGCTCTTCGTGTACTGTATCATGCGCCCACCTCTTTCTTAGCACGCATAAGAAAAGACCTTCGCCCTTAGATATGCCTGGAATAAACCTGCATGCAGGGATGTCCGAACCGATGCTCCCCATAATGTTCCATGCAGAAGGGATGGGTGGCAGGTCGAAATCGGCATCAAATTCTTGTGCAATCCACTCCACATTGCGTTCGTTTTCCTTGTCGTTGAAGGTGCAAGTAGAGTATATGAGCAGTCCGCCAGGTTTTAGGCAAGGCCAAATATCGGCAATTATCTCGCGCTGCAATCGCCAACAGCGCTCCACATTTGTTTCGCTCCACTCGGCAATTGCCCCTGCATCTTTTCTGAACATACCCTCGCCAGAGCAGGGCACGTCGGCTAGGATGGCATCAAATTGCAAGCCGCTTTTGCGGTAGTCGGCGGCGAAATTGCTGCTCACCACCATGTCGGGATGGCCAAACTTCTGCACGTTTTCTGCCAAGATGCTCGCCCTTTGCGCTATGGGTTCGTTGCAAAACAGCAGACTTCCTTGCGGAAGAACACTCCTTAATGCCGTAGACTTGCCGCCGGGAGCCGCACAAAGGTCGAGCATCGTGATGGGCGAATGCACCAATTGCTTTACAATCCATGCCACAAACATCGACGATGCCTCTTGTACATAATATGCGCCTGCGTGAAAAAGCGGGTCGAACGTAAAGTTTGGACGTCCCGAAAGGTAATAACCATAGTCTGTCCATGCCACACTTTCGTCCGCGTTACACACCTCCACCTCGCCGTTTTTCGTCTTAAACGGGTTCAGTCTGAGGCTCACGGGAGGCTCTTGTTCTAGTGCGACAAGCAACTTCTCGTACAGATCGTTGCCCATGAGCTCCCTTGTATAAGCGGTAAATTCTTGTGGTAGGACCATGTCTTTTTCGTCTTTTGCAGATACAAATTTAATAAAAACTGTGTGAACGCATTGCACCTACAAACGATTTTAGCATGAATTTAGCACGAAATAATGTTTTTCGTGCTTTATGTTCGGTTCATTATGCCTTTATCTGTCCTATCGCATCACATTGTGATTGGTTCTTAACGTCGACAAGTCCGCGTACGTTTCAAGGTGATTTAGGCATGTTTACTTTCATTCAACCATCAAGTTATCGAGTTGACGAGGTAGGAAGTTAGCCGGTTATCAAGTTAATGAGTTGGGAAATAGCCCTAGTATTTATATTTCGAGGTATTGCTCCTTGAAGTCTTTTACGTTGATGGACAACTCCTCTGCTTTTGCTACCAATTCTTCTCATGTAACGTACGAGATGTTTTTGTAATCTTCTTTTATATACAGGGAACTAAATTCAAGAGTCGTCTTGACTTTTAATCTTTCTATAAATTAAGCGGAGTTTATTGTTTTTTCTTTGTGATGCAAAACCAAGATAAACACTTCCTCTCATGTACGAAGTGCTGGACAAAGATACGAAATATCTTAAATCCCGGCGTAATGGACATTATTTTATTCATAAGTTTTCAAATGCTGCAAAGGTAATATATAAAAGACATACCAGAGGTTTCAGCCTACCAAATGTCCATTACACCGAAATTCAGCCCTATTAGTCTATGTCAACACGTGGTTATGTTTCAAAAAGTGATCAGGTGGAAGGTATTCAATGCCGTTTCCACAAGCTGAAAAGCTCTTGTCAATGAGGGTGTGTCATATTAGGCACACCCTCTTTTTTATCTTTCTCTACGGCAGATTACTTCTGCACTTCCATGATGCTGTTTCCGATGGCTGTGGGCTGCATGTCCTGCAACCGCTCGCGCTGGCGGTAGTAAGCGTACGTGCTTTCTGTGCTGTTGCCCATGCCCATGTACGCAGCATAATTGTTTTTTGTCCAGTTTTTAGTTGAAAATTTAACATTAAAACAGCCCTTTCTGTTCACCAATCGCTCACCTTGCCGCAAAAAATCGATTCTCGCGAAGGTTTGTTTTGATGCAAAATGGGGGTAGTTTGTGCATACGGAAAAATGAATATTTATTTCAAAGAGCCGCCATTTGCACCATTTCGAAGGCTATTTGCTGCTAAATGCGGTGCGTTTTGGTGCTAAACGGAGTGCGTTTTGCCGCTAAATGCAGTGCGTTTTGGTGCTAAATGCAAGGTGAAATGCTGCTAAATGTGGTGCGATTTGCTGCAAAATGCGAGATAAAAAGCATGAACATCCACACCAATTGTATAAACAAAACCTTTTAGAACCACGAAACACATGGCTAAAAGGGGCAAAACAACCATTAAAAAGTAGGTTTTTGGGGGTTAAAAGTGGGTTATTGGGCTTCAAAAATCATGAGTTGGCAACCAATCTAGAAAGGCAATATGGTGCAAAATGCAGGTTTTGGGCTTAAAAATGGACAGACTTCAAGGCACGAAAGGTTATAAATTGTAGATGTTCGCCAACTTTTTAACCAATATCTTCGCTAGAACCGAGTGAAAATTAAACCGATTTTGTAAATTAAAAGAAACGTTTTAACTTTTATGATTTGATGAGTTGATAAGTTTGTAAGTTTATGAGTTGATAAGTTTGTAAGTTTATGAGTTGATAAGTTTATGAGTTTATGAGTTGATAAGTTTATGAGTTGATAAGTTTATGAGTTGATAAGTTTGTAAGTTTATGAGCTGATAAGTTTATGAGTTTTTGGGTTGATAAGTTTATGGTTATTTGAGTTGATAAGTTTATGAGTTTTTGAGTTGATAAGTTTATGAGTTTTTGAGTTGATGGGTTGAAGTACTTGGGGGTTGTTGGTTTTTAGTGAGTTTATAAGCCCGTGAGTTGATTTCTCCTGCACTTGATATATGGTCGGCGTATTTATCTTGTGTTGGCATTACATAGATAACAAACTCCGCTCTATTTACAGAAGGATTAAAAGTTAAGACGAATTTATGGAGTTAAAGCTTATCTAAAACAAACTTCATGGCTTGATAATCAAAATAAAAGGCTCGCGGATAATCCGTGAGCCTTTTATAATGAAGTGGGTGGAAGAGTTTATGCAGCTTCCATCTTGTTCTGTCTTAGCGTTGTTTCAGTTTAATTGTTGCCAAGAGGAAACAGGCTGAACCACTGCTATTTATTCTTTAATGGCAATTTTCTTCACCCGATTGAGGTGTCGTCCGCCCTCGAAAGTGGCAGAGAAGAACCCATCGAGAATTTTCTTTGCAGTTTTGTTGTCTACAAACCTACCTGGCATAACTAGCACATTGGCGTCGTTGTGTTGGCGGATAAGTTGCGCAATCTCTGGCATCCAAGCCAATCCTGCTCTTACGCCTTGGTGTTTGTTGAGGGTCATGGCAATGCCCTCGCCGCTTCCGCAGATGCCAATGCCAGGATAAACCTCGCCGTTTTCGATACCTTCGGCCAAGGCATGGGCAAAGTCGGGATAGTCACTGCTTTGGTCACTGTATGTGCCATAGTCTTTGTACGGATAACCATGCTCTTCCAAGTATTGGAGAACGTATTGCTTGAGGGGGAAGCCTGCGTGGTCGCAAGCGATACCAATAGTTTTTATTTCCATACTACTCTCTTATTAATGATTTAACTTGATGATATACATTCTCTGCGGTGAAACCTAGCTTTTCGTCTAGCACCTTAAAGGGAGCCGAATAGCCGAAACTGTTTAGCCCATAAACCTTTCCGTTAGCACCAACAAGACCTTGCAGCGTTACGGGTAGTCCAGCTGTTAAGCCGAATATCTTAGAACCAGTGGGTAATACTTCTTCTTGGTATTCTGCGCTTTGCAGACGGAACAATCCTTCGGAAGGAACACTCACGATACGTACTTTCACGCCGTCTTTTCTTAGCAGCTCGGCGCCAGCTTCCAATGTAGCTACCTCGGAGCCAGAGGCCAAGAGTATAACGTCGAATTGGCTGTCGCTGCCTGCAACAACGTATGCGCCACGGCGAGCAAGTTCGTAATTGGTGTCGGGATGTATGTTCTTCACGTTCTGACGCGAAAGAATAAGTGCCGTTGGCGTGTTCATATTCTCCATCGCCATTTGCCAACATACGGTTGTTTCGTTTACGTCGGCAGGGCGGAAAACGCGAACAGAGTCTTCGCCGCAATGGTTTTTCAGCTTTTCCATCAACCTGATTTGCGCCTCTTGTTCCACTGGTTCGTGCGTAGGACCGTCTTCGCCGACGCGGAAAGCATCGTGCGTCCAAATAAACTTGATGGGAACACGCATGAGGGCAGCCATACGTATGGCAGGTTTCATATAGTCGGAGAATACGAAGAAGGTTCCGCAAGCAGGTATTACGCCCCCATGTAGATACATGCCAATGCACATGCAGGCCATAGTAAGTTCGCTTACGCCAGCTTGGAGGAAGGCTCCCGAAAGGTCGCCACGTTTCATTTCGCGCGTTTTATTGAGGAAACCGTCTGTGCGGTCGCTGTTAGAGAGGTCGGCCGACGAACAAACCATGTTCGGAACTTGCTCTGCCAGCAGTCCCAAGCATGCAGCCGAGGCCACACGCGTTGCGCCATCGGGCTTTTGAGTCAGCGTGCTCCAATCCACTTTTGGCGCGTTTCCGCTGAACCAGTCCTTCATTTGTGCGGCTAGTTGTAGGTTGTTTTTGGCCCATTCGTTTTCTTCTTGGTGTCTTTTGGCTACAATCTCTCTTAGTTCTTCATTGCGTTTTGCATAGAGTTCTTTCACTTCGGGGTACACAACGAAAGGTTCGTTGGGGTTTCCGCCTAGGTTAACGATGGTTTTTTGGTAGGCCTCTGCGCCGAGTGGTGCGCCATGTGTGCCGATGTGGTGTTCGAAACTCGACCCATCTGCTCGCAATGCGCCTTTACCCATCACGGTGTTTCCAATGATAAGTGTGGGCTTTTCTTTCTCGGCTTTGGCCTCGTTCAATGCTCGACGTATCTCGTCGGCATCGTTTCCGTCGATGGTTATCACCCTCCAACCCCACGATTCGTACTTGGCGGCAGTGTTTTCGCAAGTCACCACGCCGCATTCGGTAGACAATTGAATGTCGTTCGAATCGTAAAACATCACGATATTGTCTAGTCCTAGTGCGCCAGCCAATCGTCCAACGCCTTGCGAAATCTCTTCTTGTATGCCACCATCGGATATATATATATATATGGTGTGCTGCATCATGGTGTGCGAGAGTTTCGTTTCGAGGAATTTCTGGGCAACAGCAGCACCTGCACCGTAGGCATGTCCTTGTCCTAAGGGTCCCGAAGTGTTCTCTATACCGCGTTGCACGTCTCTTTCGGGGTGTCCAGGAGTGGGCGAACCCCATTGGCGAAATTGCTGAAGCTCGTCAATCGTAAACTTTCCTTGCAGCGCCAAGGCCGAATATAGCATGGGCGACATGTGCCCAGGGTCGAGGAAAAAGCGGTCGCGACCTTCCCATGAGGGGTTTTCCGGGTCGTAAACAAGGAACTCTGAGAAGAGAACATTAATGAAGTCGGCACCACCCATCGCTCCGCCAGGGTGTCCAGACTTAGCTTTTTCTACCATTGACGCTGCCAGAATGCGTATGTTGTCCGCAGCCAAATTCATCAATTTCTTATCGTTCATGTATTGTGGTTTTTAGTTAAACATGTTCGTTAATATGTGTTTTGCTTTCGGGATGAGTCATTCCTTCCTGAATATGGAAACAAAGTTACAACTTTATGTTCAATAAAACAATTGATTTTAGGTGTATCTTTCACTTTATAGCAATTTTAAATGCAAGTGCTGTTGCTGGGGGTAAGGCGTTTGTTTGTTGGGCGGAATAAAGGAAAAGACCACAACCCGCTATCTTTTACGAAGATAAGCGCGGTTGCGGCCGTGTGTTGAGGTATTTCTTTATCAATTCCTCCCTTTGGGCGGTATGTGTCTTGGTGGGGCGTTTCTGGTTTTTAACAAGCCTTAGTTAAAGAAGTTCCAGCTTAGTCCGAAGTACAACATACGATCGTTAAGTGGATAGTGAGGGGCGAAGAAGTATTTCTTGTTACCGCTGCCCGCATTGATGTGGCTCATCAAAATGAAGAAACGGGCTTGTTTAAGATGGAAGTTGGCGTACACATTAACAAGCGGATAGTTGCCAATTTTCACCTTGTCGGCTTGGGCTTGAACGGTAAATTGCCCCAGCGCAGGACTATAATCGGGTGCGTTATAGGCGGTGAAGTATCGCATGTCGGCCCCAAAGTCGCACTTTAACACGCGTGCTATCTTAAACCGCAGGTACAGATTGGTGTAGATATTGAGGGAGGGTAGGGGCAGAACGTCGGGATGACTGGTGCGTTGCCATGTTACTACGCTCTCCCAATTGAGCGGTCCGAGGGTGACATCTTGTGCCAATTCGGCCGTTAGTAGGTTTATTGCCGCACTGCTTTGCTCAACGTTTACAGTGTTGCCCGTGCGTGTAAAGTCGCTGTTTATGGTGTAGTTCTGTGCAAAATACGTGTGGTTCTTCAACTCGTCTACGGCAAAACGCAGTTTGGTTCGAGTCTTTTGAGAACTCAACGTGGCTTGCAGGCGCGAGTGTATGGTCATAGATAAGTTGTTGTTCTCCCACCAGAAGTGGCGCGATTGGAAGTGACGGAAGTAGAAACCTGGGTTAATTCGATGGAAAAAAGCGTTTGCAGCGAGACTGACAGTGTCTCCGAGCAACGGGAAATTAAGGTCTGCCGAGGCGTCTACTTTCAGTTGACCGGCATCTTTTCCCAAGAACCACGTCTCTGCCGTAACGCCATAGTGTAAGGTTTTGCCTTGTGTCTTGGCCAATTGTCCGCCGAAGCTCATGGTTTGTTCGTTAAAACTTTCTAGCCTTCCTTGCGTGTTGGGCAATTCGTAGTGGCGTATGTCGCTGCTTATAAAAGCCTTTATGCCTGCCTTAGCCCACTTGTTGAACCCTTCGAGCAAGGCCAGGGCCAACGTGTTTTGTAACCTATGGTGGCGTGTTTCGTCGAAAATGGAGTCGCCAGTTAGCCTGCCAGCGTTAAAATATGTGTTGGCATAGTAGTTAGTTGGCGTTTGGTGAGCCTCGTAAATGCGCTTGTAGTTTTCGAATTTAAGCGTATGTATGAAACTTGTAACGGGCACATACTCGTTTTTCAGCCACGAAGTATCTTTCTTTGGCTGCTCGCTTTGTGCCATCAAGCTGTCTGCTTGTGCCTTGCTACTAACGGTAATGCGGCGCGTAGAGCGTGCCGAATCTTCGGGTTCTGTGCCTGCAATCTTTGCATTGTCGGGGCGACCGCCATACGTTTTGTCGTCGGTTGCATTATCGCCAGCTTTACTTGTGCGGCCATTTTGTTTCTTTTCACGTTGTTTCTTGTCTTTTTTAGCCTCCATTGCGAACTTCTTGGCTGCAATTTCTTCTTTGGTCATGGGTACTTTTCGGTTAAAGCCGATGTTGTAACGATGGCTGAAAAAAACGCTAAGATTATCGTTCCTGTTCCAGTTTTTGGTTAAGACGGTAGGAATTTCGTTCGTGGTGAAGTTCTCGCTGAACGTTTCTGGATGGGTGATGTAGTTGTCGTTGGTTATTCCCCCGTTCTCGCTGGCCTTTTGATGGTTGGTAGAAAACAACAGATGCGCTTGGTATCTGTCGCCGATATACGACCCATACATGGTGTAATTAAACATGGCCGTACTTTGGTTTTGGTAGAAACCGCGCCCATAGTTGTAGTCGAACTTGAAACCAACGCCCACACGTTTGCCGGCATTCACGCCAAATAAAGCCGTGAAATGGTCTTCGCCGTCGGTCTTGTCGCCGCAACTGAAATAGCTAAGATTGGTTATGGGCGACAGCGTATTGGTGAAAAGGAACTTGTCGGCAGGCACAATGAAGTAGCTATAAGGCTCAGCAAAGATAAACTGACCATCAGCCGGCCTGTTTACGAACACGCGATTGAGTCTGGGCGACGACAAGTTGCCCAGCATATTGTACTCACCTCGCATGCCATAAGTAAAGGCTTTGTTCATAAACATGTGCGAGAGGGTGTCGGGTTGCGCCGCAATGCGGTCGCCAAAGCGCGGGTCTACGGTCCACACTTTCAGCCCCACGGGTATCTCCTTGTTAGAACCCAGCGAGTCTTTCCTGTTCTCTTTCTTGCCTGTTGAGAAGTTTCCGTCCTCGTCAAAGCGAGTGAAGTCGTCTTGTGCAAGTGCCGACGACAGTGCCAACGACAGCATTGCGGCCAGCATGAATAACCTGTTCATCTAACGAATAAAGCGAAGTATTGTTTCGGCAATCTTGAAAACCATCGACCCCAGCACGATAAACGTGCCTACGGTGGTGTCTGATAAGAAATATACGGATACGCCAATAATGGCTCCGATGATGAAAATAATATTCAGTATGTTCCTTATGGGCAAGAATTGGTCTTGCTCCTTATCTGGTCTTCTATGTCTTCTTTGTGGATATTGCGTTTCCATACAAATGCTATTTGTGTTGCTATTTATTTTCTTGCTGTGCGGAACTGGCGTGGTCGGCACGGTGTCTTATAGCCTCAATCGCTGCTTAATGGTCTCAAATACCTCGTCTTTACGGTCGATGGTCTTGCGCCTAAACTTGCCCGACATCTTGCTAAGCTTGGTCTTAGCCTTGTTTAATCCATATTGGTCTGTAATCCATTTCTCGGCTGTAGCCTCCACTCCGTTGCCTTCACCGCGGTTCATCTCATAGGCATAGCTAATGCGCGAGAGTGTTAGGTTAAGCTTTCCGTCTGAACATTTGGCAATGAGCGTGTAGTTAAACACGGTTCTGTCTAGCGAAAGAAAAGTGCTTTGAAACACCAACCACTCTTTAAATCGTGCCGCAATGATATGTTCTTTCTTGTTAACCAGTGCAATCGAACTTTCGGGGAATTGATTTTCGCCCTTGGTTAAGTCTTCAATCGCCGCGTAGGTAGCGTCGTAAATCTCTTGTGCACTTTTGTCAGGGAGGTCTAGTTCGTAATCAAACACCACCTTGCCGTCTACGGTTGGCACCGCGCCTTCTAGGTATTTGGCTTGTTCGGTGGTGGTTGCGCTTTCTTTTTTGCTTTTTGTTTGTGTAGATTTGTTTTGTTCCTTACTTTGCGGACGTTCCCAATCGTTTTGTGCGAACGTGAAAACGGGAACGAATAGTAGTGCTAAAAATAGTTTCCTTTTCATTATAATAAACTTTATTACTTACCTCGTTGTGGATGAATATAATTGCTGTTTGCGTTGTTGGCGGCCTATATTGCTGATGGTTTGCATCATTTGCCGTTATCTTTATTGAGTGAATGTGGTGTTGGCAGGCTTAACAAGGTTGTGCAACCTCTATGTTTGCTGCTTGTTTGCCCACATTTTCAACATACAAATTTACAAAAAAATAGATGGATGCGTCGCCAATATTCAATATTTAACTAAAAGGCACAACGAAAAGTTATTGATGTGGCTCGCATGCTATGGACAACAAACATCCGCATGCGAGCCACTTAGAGGAATGAAACAAGCTTGGACATAGCAGAGAACAACACCTTAATATGCACAAGGAATGCTTATAACACTGTGGAGTATTTGTCCCTACGCCTGCCTACACTTGTTTATATCTGTAAAGGTTCTTATTCCTTTCTGACTAACAGAAGGTTAAATATAAATACCTACACCAATTCTGAGGCCAACCGTTGAGTACTTGGAATGGCTTTTAAACGATTGGTTGTAGTACAGCGAAGGTTCGATAGTAACAGTGCGACTAACGAAGAATGCGTAGCCCAACTCAAACCCTGGCATGATGTCGTTATAGTTGTGGTAAGTGTGTACAAGGCTTGCGTTGGCTCCAACAAACAGGCCGTTTTGTTCAATATAATATCTTAGTCCAGCCCCAACAGAAATATAATCGGGCACTGTTTCATTACCATAGTGGTTGTAGGCGAACTGTCCTAACACCATCCAGTCGTCTTCAAAGAAATAACCGGCCTTAGCTTGCACGCCGAAACTAAACTTATTGTTGCCGTTGTAGTTGATGTCCAGCCCCGAAAGCGAACCAGCCACATACACTTTTTCCTCTTCAAATTGTGCGCTTGCCGTGAGCGTAAGCATCAACGACACGAAAAGCAAACCTAATTTCTTTTTCATTTCTACGGGATTAATCTTTAATTCAATTTTGATAATTCTCTTTCTGCAACTGTTGTCCCGCTAGCGGTTGGCACAATGCCACAAAAAACCGCCTTAAACAGGCTTTAAGTCACATTAACTGCAAAAGTAAATAAATTATTCGACAAATGCGAGAAATATACTTATCTTTGCATTCATTATATATTTAGGCCTCCTTGCATTTGCTTGTGGAAGGCCTAAACAACAATACAAGGCACAAACAAATAGAAGAGAGATATTCTGATGATAAAGCAATCCTTACTTTTACGTCGATTTTTGCTGTTGTTTCTCGCGTTTTTTGTCGCGACAACGCTCCTCGCACAGAAGTTTTCGTTTTCAAAACCCAATGCACTTAACGGGTGGAAACTGCCTAAACGCGAGGTTAGAGCGGTGTGGCTCACCACCATCGGCGGATTGGATTGGCCGCGTTCGTATGCTCAAGACGACTTGGCGGCAAGCAAACAAAAGCAAGAATTGCGTGGTATTTTGGACAAACTTCAACGCGCAGGCATCAATACCGTTTTGTTTCAGACACGCATTCGCGGCACGGTAGTCTATCCTTCATCGCTCGAACCGTGGGATGGATGCCTCTCTGGCGTACCAGGAAGGTCGCCAAGCTACGACCCTTTGGCCTTTGCCATAGACGAATGCCATAAGCGAGGGATGGAGTTGCACGCTTGGGTGGTGACTATTCCTGTGGGAAAGTGGAACGCGCTAGGTTGCAAAACGCTGAGAAACAAACACCCGCACTTGATAAAACGGATTGGCGAAGAGGGCTATATGGACCCCGAAAACCCGACAACAGCCACTTATTTGGCCAACATCTGCAAAGAAATATCTGACCGCTACGATATTGACGGCTTACATCTAGACTATATTCGTTATCCCGAAACGTGGAAAATAAACATTTCGCACGATGCTGCAAGGCGAAACATTACGGCCATTGTGCGTGCCATTGGCGAGAAAGTAAAGGCCAATAAGCCTTGGGTTAAGTATAGCTGTTCGCCTATTGGCAAGTTTAACGACCTTAGCCGTTTTGCAAGTAATGGCTGGAACGCATACACCAAGGTTTGCCAAGATGCGCAAGGCTGGTTGCGCGATGGGCTAATGGATGCCCTTTTCCCCATGATGTATTTCCAAGGCAACAATTTTTTCCCTTTTGCTATCGACTGGGCAGAACAGAGTTATGGCCGAATGGTGGTGCCTGGACTGGGTATTTACTTTATGTCGCCCAGCGAAAAGAACTGGTCGCTCGACATCATAACGCGCGAAATGCAAGTATCTAGGCAGTATGGCATGGGGCATGCCTATTTCAGAAGTAAGTTCTTTACCGATAACTTGAAGGGCATATACACCTATGCTCAACAAGTTTTTACGCCAACTTTGGCTCTGCCGCCTGCTCTGACATGGGAAAACAGCAGGCTACCATCGCCTCCAACGGACTTAAACACGAGCGAAGAAAACGGAAAAGTTATTGTTAGTTGGCGTGGTGGGCGTAGCACCAACAACTCGCCATATATATTATATAATGTGTATGCCAGCTCGTCTTATCCTGTTGACGTTACCGATGGTCGCAATCTCATAGCCATGCGCTATGCAAAGAACAGCATTGAGGTTAGTCCGCGAAACGCACAAATGTATTTTGCTATAACAACGATGGACAGATATGGCAACGAAAGCCAACCTTTGCAAACACGAAAGGCGGCAGGCGGCAGCAGAAGCGAACTTAAAATGCTGCCTTACAGCGATGGAAAGGTGTTGCTGCCCAAGTCGGCCGATGCTTTGTGGGGACGTGTTTGGGTTGTTGAAACCTTGCAAGGTCAACACGTTGCAACGCTTTCTTCGGTTAACGATAAGCTTGATGTGCGCGGCATAGCCAATGGGGTATACGTGTTGCGTGCCCTTAACAACAAGGGGGTGGGGCATCGTTTGGGAATGTTCACTAAAAAACGCTGAACCTTAGTGTCGAACGCTTCTGTATTGGTAAGAGCATGGGTTACGGCACGTTTGTAACTGCATTTTTTTGGCGATAAACGAGAACGAATTTTGATTTTTTTGTATCTTTGCCTAGAACTTTTGTGTGTAAGCGGACGATAATCTTAGTGTTTGTAACACGAAGGTGCTAATACCGCTCCGTTTATTGACAACAATCAATACCGTTTCTGCATGTGTTTTTACGAAAAACATGTGAGGGAATTGCTGATTTCACGAAGAAAGCTTACTTTCATTTCTTAGCACGACAAGAAACAAAAAGCTTTTCTCGTTGGATGTTAGGGCATATAATGATAATTCAACCCTTTCAAATATGTATTGGGGGGGATATTCTTAACGACGCATTAAGGTAAGAAAACTTGGTTAGGATGGCCTTTGTAAAGGGCATTAATTCAAAAGACAGAAGTATGCGTATCGACTTTAATCAGAAGGGTTCGAAAGTGTTTCACTCGCTCTTCACTAAGCGTATTATACGCTTTCTCTTTATTCTTATACCTTGGATAGGAAACGTACAAGCACAGACTTATCAAGGTGGCGTGTTCGACTTCGAAGGAAAGCCCTTGGAGTTTGCCAATGTTGTTGCTTTAAGTTTACCCGACTCGGCACTCATAAAGGGGACTGTTACCAATAGTAAGGGAGAGTTTACGCTCTCGCTCGATGCACCTACTGACAATATTTTGTTTAAAGTCAGTCTTGTGGGCTACCAAACCACATTTTCAACTCCCGCCAAGATAAGCTCCATTGTATTGCCAGCCTCCTCAGTTAGCCTAGCAGAGGTTGTTGTCAAAGGCAGCAAGAAAGCCTTTTCCATCAAAGGGAACAACTTGGTGTGCAATGTTGCAGGCACTTCGCTCAGTTCCGAAAGCCATATAAATGATTTACTAGGAAAGCTACCAGGGTTCTACATGCAAGGCGAACAGTTGAAGTCGATAAACCAAGGTGAGATAAAGTATTTCCTCAACAGCCGCCCTGCAACGGCAGAAGAAATTGCGCGCATTGACGTTAAGTCAATCAAGTCTGTTGAGATAGACAGGCACCCTGGTTCTCGTTATTCAGGAGAAGTGGGGAGCGTGGTGTTTATCCATACAAGCACTTTGTTCGAAGGTGTTTCCGCCTTTTTACGTTCTTACACCAGAATTAATCATAAGCTCTCGCAAGGCATAGACGGAGAAGTGAGATATAGGTACAAAAGGTTCAGCATAACTCTTGGTGCCGACTATACTACTTACCAGTCGCAACCGCACCAAGAAAACACCTTTGAATTGTTGCATTCGGCAACCGCATGGAAAGTAAAATCGCAAGATACGAAAAAGAAGAACAAGGACCGAGACCGAATGTATTTTGCTAATCTTGAATATCACCTCGCCGATGGGCATCAACTCAATTTGAGATACACCAGACAACCGTCATGTTCTGATGTGCATATGGTTGGCGATTTGTCTGTATGGAAAGGTAATGACTTTCTTTATGAAGGTTTCGAGAGCAACATAGCAAGTCATAATACAAAGGATAACATCAATCTATATTATAAGGGATCTTTAAGTAAGCATTGGACAATAGACCTTGCCTCCGACTGGTACCAACAACAATCCTCATCTGAACAGCACCTGCAAGAGAAAGTGCGATTTACTGAGATTTATTCAAGAGGAAATAGCTCATTGTGGGGTTTCTCACCTCGTGCTGTTTACCAAGCAAAGAGAACAAAAATAGAAGTGGGCGGCGATTGGAGCAAATCTGTTATACGAGGTTGGACAAGACTAAACATTGCTGATGCCCAACCTACTGACAACAGAATACAGGAAATTAAAGGGGCTGGATACATAGGGGTTGACCATACAACGCCAAACCAACGATGGAATATGGATTTTGGATTACGTTTTGAGAGAACGGACAAACGTTATCAAGACCATGCAAAAGAAACAGAAACCCAAAGCTTTTGTTACCAAACGCTCCTTCCTTCTTTGTCTCTTTCCTATTCACGAGAAAGTTGGACGCACCAACTTAGCTACAATTCGTCAATAATATACCCCACATTCAGTCAGCTGGCAAGTGGGGATGTGTACCTCAATCGATATAACATCAAGCAATCCAACCCAGGTTTAGAACGTTCGGTTGTGCATAACATCAGCTACGACTGTTCGTATCGTTGGCTGTACCTGTCGGTTGGTTACACCTATACCCATCGTCCTATCTTAGAAACGTTCGAGTTGGATTCATTTCATGGCGAGCATCGAGTTAAAGTAACATCTCAAAACCTAAGTTACATGCAAGGTTTTAAGGCGTTGTTTAATGCTGCCCCACGTTTTGGCCTTTACGAACCAAGGTATATGTTGGGTTTCATTCAGAACTTCATCACCCTTCCTAGTAGCAAAGAACATTCTTCGTACTCAGTAAGTAAGCCTTTTATTGTTCTTTCTTTGAACAACAGCTTTACCTTCCCTCATCAGTGGGAGGTAAGTTTAGATTATTCGTACAATGCAGCAGGCAGTAGCGGATATATAGAGTACAGTTCATCGTCAACTCTCAATTGTTCTGTTGTAAAGCACTTCTTTGAAAGAAAACTACGTGCAAGTCTCAAACTGACAGACATATTAGATACATCTACACCTCGTATTAGCGGTAAGTTCCAGGGTGTTTTATTAAATGGCTGTGCATGGATGGATTCGCGGTCTGTTCGATTAAATATTTCTTGGTATTTCAATCAACACCGAACGGAAAAGAAACATTCTTCCATTTCTTCTGAAATGAATAGGCTGTGATATAGGCAAAAACGCGAGACGGAATGGCTTGCAATCATCTTGTTCGGGTAACGAACGGCAATCGTTAAGGGGTAAATGTTGGTACTGAACACCAGCCCAAACCTTGTATGTACATCAAGTTTTGTCCGTTTTTCAGCGTAAATTTTAACATTATGAGTGGCTTTTTATCAACCAATCGTTCAACCGGCTGCAAAAAATCGATTCTCGCGAGAGTTGTTTCCGATGTAAAAAGGGGTTAGCATGTGAATGCGGCAAAATGAATATTTATTTAGGAAAGCCGTCGTTCGCACCACTTTTGGGCCTATTTATAGCAAAATGGAGTGCATTTTGGTGCTAAACGCAGTGCATTTTGGTGCTAAACGCAGTGTGTTTTGGTGCAAAATGCAGTGTGTTTTGGTGCAAAACGCAAGGCAAAATGGTGCTAAATGCAGTGCAAAATGGTGCTATACGTGAGTCGATACGTATAAATATCCCCTACAATGGTATAATTAAAACCTTTTAGAACCATTAAATATATGGCTAAAAGGGGCAAAATATCCGTTAAATAGTATAGTTTTAGGGGCTAAAAGCGCGTAATTGGGTGCGAAATAATTGCGAGTTGGGAGCCAACTAGAAAGGCTAAATGGTGCAAAATGCAAGTGATTTTAAAAAATGGACAAAAAGTGGCGCGGGTAAGACAGAAAAATGCAGCTAATTGCCTGCTTTAAGTCCTTTGTTTCGTCTAGAAGGGAGTGTTAGATAATAGGTGTTTTGTAAAATATGTTTACGGGATTAAGTACATCCCTCAATATTAGACACCCTAAGCGTGCAAGTTGAGTGCCAATAAGGGGCATTATACTGCTTACAAATATTATAAGCGGTTTGTATGGCTACCTGTCCATCATAGGTATGTAGTCGGCATCCTGCCTGTCTTATTCTCTTAATATAGCCTGCTGCGCCTACAAAAACAAGACAGGGAATGTGTTCAACAATACATAAAAACAGTACAAGTTATAATGAAACAGATTAAGGTTAAAACCTTCTTACAGCTATAATCAGCCAGCCAGTTGTTGCTTGTATAATGATATAAAACATTACACCTTGTTATATATAATAGATAAATGATAGGCTCTTTACAAGTAAAGAAGGTTGTTGCTGTGGTGGAACAAGGGAGGCTGAAACTTGAATGTCGCCTTAAACAAATTATCAAGATGTTAGCTAAATTAATTAGCCTTAATCGCCATCAATAGGTTATTGCAATTGAGACAAAAGGCCATCTATTATCTTGAAATATCAATTTAAGAGCCCTTTTTCGGCTTAAAATATATTAACAACGCAACTTTTTCGGAAAAAACGCTTGTGGAATGATTTATTTCAAGTAATTTTGCACTGAATTTCGAAGCGTTTCTTTTCTTGAAACGCTTTTATTACAATCAACAACTTATTGCATTAAGATATACAAATATGTATAGCAAAGAAGAACTATTATCAAAAGAAATGTCTGAATTGGAAGACATTGCAAAAACACTTGGTGCCGAATACGATGGTGACAACATTGAAGAATTGGTGTATTCGATACTAGACAAGCAGGCCATTGACGAGGGGACGAAGAACCCCTTGGGCCAAAAGAAGAAAAGAACGAGGATTGTGAAGAAAGACACAGATAGAGTATATTCGGTAAAAGGGAAAGACGGAGAGAACTTTGATGTGAAAAACAACAAGGTAACACCTAGCGAACAACCATCTTTGTTTAAAGAAGTGGAAGAGGAAACGGCTGAAACGGCTGCCGAAGAACCCGCTAAACCCAAGAAAAGGGGACGGAAATCAAAGAAAGAAAAAGAAGCAGAAGCTGCTGCCTTGGCCGAAGCAGAGCGTTTGGCTAAGGAAACCGAAGAACAACAGAAAGAGGAAAACAAGGACGAAAGCGCGCCTGAACAGGTGACAGCCGAACCTGACGATAATATACAAGCCGAACCGCAAGAGGTTGTGGACGAACAAGTAGAGGCAGAGCCAACAAATGAAATGTCTGTGCCTGAGGCTGGTTTCTTGCCAGAGGCCAACGGCATGGAAGAAAACCAAGATGCTCCCGACAGCGGGCTGTTGGCACAATTGCAGGCCAAGATAAATGCTCGCAACGAGGGTTCGAACGATAGGCCAGACCCGATAAGGGAAGGGTATTGGGAAGGCGACCCTGGCGATGGAACTGATTTCATCACCGTTGTTGACTTACCTATCGAAGACCAAGGCGCGTTGCCTAACTACGACATCTTCGATAATCCCACCAATGGGATGCCTAATGCCGGCTATCAACAACAAGAGCCCGTGCAACCAGCACAACCTGCTTACGATTTCTCTGACTTGATAACGGCAGACGGCGTGCTTGAAATCATGCCCGACGGCTATGGTTTCTTGCGGTCGAGCGATTACAACTATCTTTCTTCGCCCGACGATGTATATGTTTCGACACAGCAAGTGAAGAAATATGGCTTGAAAACGGGCGATGTAGTGCAGAGTAGGGTGCGCCCGCCACGCGAGGGGGAGAAGTATTTCCCACTGACAAGCATCGACATGATTAATGGTAGGGTGCCAGATGAAATTCGCGATCGCGTTCCTTTCGAGCATCTTACGCCGCTATTCCCCGACGAAAAGTTCAATCTTTGTGGTAATCCTGCCACGACAAACCTTTCGACACGCATCGTAGACTTGTTCTCGCCCATAGGAAAAGGACAACGTGCACTTATCGTGGCGCAACCCAAGACGGGTAAAACCATCTTGATGAAGAACATCGCCAACGCCATTGCAGCCAATCATCCAGAGGCATATCTTATGATGCTGCTCATTGACGAGCGCCCTGAAGAAGTTACGGACATGGCTAGAACGGTGAACGCAGAGGTTATTGCCTCTACATTTGACGAACCGGCAGAACGCCACGTGAAGATTGCTGGCATCGTACTTGAAAAAGCTAAGCGCTTGGTTGAGTCGGGACATGATGTAGTTATCTTCCTCGACTCTATCACACGTCTGGCCAGAGCATACAACACCGTCAGTCCTGCAAGTGGTAAGGTACTAACAGGTGGTGTGGATGCAAACGCCCTTCAAAAGCCCAAACGCTTTTTCGGTGCAGCTAGAAATGTGGAAAATGGTGGTTCGCTTACCATCATCGCCACGGCACTTATCGACACGGGTAGCAAGATGGACGAAGTGATATTCGAAGAGTTTAAGGGTACAGGCAACATGGAATTGCAACTCGACCGCTCGCTAAGCAACAAGCGAATATTCCCCGCCGTGAACCTTGTTGCTTCAAGTACACGCCGCGACGACCTCTTGCAAGACAGAACAACCCTCGACAGGATGTGGGTGTTGCGCAAGTACATATCAGACATGAACCCGATAGAGGCCATGAATTCTATTCACGACCGCTTAAACGTTACCAAAGACAACGACGAGTTCTTGCTATCAATGAATGCTTGATGTGGAGTGGGGCGCGAGCCTCGCTCAATTGTGACGAAAGACGAAAAATAAAATTGCGAATTTACTCACCTACAATTGGCGCAACTCAGTGCCCCTACGTTAGGTAAGATAAAGAAAAAGGCCTTTCTTACAGAGTTTTTTCGTAAAATTTTCGCCAAATAATAATAAGTTCGTGGTTTTTGAAAGGAAATGGAGTGGGGCGTGTCAACATAGATGAACCCCATCTGTAAACAAGGCCAAACATCGCAAAAGAATAAAAAAGCCATCTTGATTTAGCAAATAACACATAAAAATTGGCCAATAAGAGCAATTTTAAAAACAAAACATCAAAAAAAAGTAACATTCTTGTTGTATTAATAAAATAATGATTATATTTGCACCATCAGTAGGCATTTAGTTTTTATAGTATGGTACAGTTAGTAGAAACAAAAGGTAAAAAGAGAGATTCGCAAATCTTCATCAATCCCCAATTGATGGGTACGTTGGCAAAGAACATTTGTCAGGAGATTTCTGTAAATCAAAAGTACAAGGACAAAACTTACTCTGCAAAACAACTTGCAAAGGATTTAGGAACGAATACGAGGTATATCTCGACTGTTATTAACAGGCAGTTCAATACCAACTATACGTCCTTCGTTAACAAGTTCCGCATACAGGAAGCCATGAAACTGTTGAAAGACAAGCGTAAGGCTCACCTCACCATTGAGGATGTATCGGATGCAGTGGGGTTCTCTACACGTCAGTCGTTCTATACTTCGTTTAAGAGGTTCACTGGAATGACACCAAGGGAATATCGAATATCCCCCGAAAATGACAGGTAAACAATTTTATCTCCACGCAAAGCAAATGCGTGGAGATAATTTTTTTGCACACAAAGAAAGTAATAATCATGAAAGAAACAGGCACATTTAACTATGCCGACGAACGATTTGCCGACTTGCAGATGCTTCGTTACAGGCTACCACAATTTGAAAAACTTTCGCTTCAACAGAAGAAATACATATATTATCTATCGCAAGCCACGCTGTGCGGTAGGGACATTACCACAGACCAGTTTGGAAAATACAACCTTCGTATAAGGAAAACACTGGAAGCGCTCTATACGGGACTCGATGCAAATGCAGACAAGGATAACTACGATAAGTTGGCTTTGTACTTGAAGCGTGTATGGTTTTCTAATGGTATCTATCACCATTATGCCAACGACAAGATACAACCCGACTTCTCGGAGGCTTTCTTTCGCGCTGCCGTTAGGCAGATGCCAATAGATAAGTTGCCGATGACAGGTTATAACTCTGTCGAGGAATTGTGCGATGAACTATGTCCAGTGATGTTCAACCCAAAGATATTACCCAAAAGAGTGAATAAAGCCGATGGCGTGGACTTGGTGAAGACTTCGGCTTGCAACTATTATGAAGGTGTAAGTCAACAGGAAGTGGAGGATTTCTACAACGAGAAGAAGGCCGCAGCAGGCGACAACTCGCCTTCATGGGGCTTGAACACAAAGCTTGTAAAAGATGATAGTGGATTGGAAGAAAAGGTTTGGAAAGAAAATGGCGAGTATGGCGAGGCCATTCGCCAAATCATATATTGGTTGGATAAGGCGAAAAGCGTTGCTGAAAACCAACAACAGCAACGCGTTATCGACTTATTAATAAAGTATTATCGTACAGGCGACCTGCATTTGTTTGACGAATATTCGATTGAATGGCTCAAAGAGCAAGCAGGCAACGTGGATTTTATCAACGGATTTATCGAAGTTTATGGCGATCCGCTGGGCATTAAGGCCTCGTGGGAGGGCATTGTTGAATATAAGGACTTAGAGGCAACGCGCCGAACACGCCTTATTAGTGACAATGCGCAATGGTTTGAAGACCATTCGCCCGTCGACTCGCGATTTAAAAAGGCCGAAGTGCGTGGCGTTACAGCCAACGTTGTGTGTGCGGCAATGCTCGGTGGAGACGAATATCCCTCTACGGCAATCGGCATTAACTTGCCCAACGCCGACTGGATTAGGGCGCAACATGGGTCGAAAAGTGTAACAATTAGCAACATTACCGATGCGTACAACAAGGCGGCGAAGGGTAACGGCTTTAAAGAAGAGTTTGTTATTGACGAAGAAACACTGGACATAGTGTCTCGTTACGGCGACATCTGCGACGACCTGCATACTGACTTGCACGAATGTTTGGGACACGGCAGTGGTCAATTGCTGCCTGGTGTTAGTCCTGATGCACTGAAAGCCTACGGAAATACCATTGAAGAGGCGCGCGCCGACCTCTTTGGCTTGTATTACATGGCCGACGATAAGCTGCAAGAGTTGGGTTTGTTGCCAGATAAAAACGCCTTCCGCTCACAATATTATACGTATATGATGAACGGGCTGATGACCCAATTGACCCGAATTGAACGCGGAAAGGACATCGAGGAGGCACACATGCGCAACAGAGCGCTCATTGCTCATTGGACTCTTGAACATGGAAAAGGCGCTGTTGAGTTGGTAAAACGCAACGGCAAGACATACGTTCAGATAAACAACTATGAACAATTGCACCGTTTGTTCGGCGAACTTTTGGCCGAGGTGCAACGCATTAAGAGTGAGGGCGACTTTAACGCAGCTCGCAATCTAGTTGAAAATTATGCAGTTAAGGTTGACGAAAGGCTACATGCCGAAGTGCTGGAACGTTTTACAAAACTAGACATTGCACCTTATAAGGGCTTTATCAATCCCGTATATAAGCCCATACTGAATGGCGAGGACGAGATTATAGACGTAGAAGTAGATTACTCGGAGGCTTACGACACACAAATGTTACGCTATTCTAGCGAGTTTGGTTTCCTTGTTTAAAAGGACGAAAAGAACGAAAACCTGTTTAACGAACACAAAGGGTAGGGGAGTGGAGCTTGTTATTTGAATTCAACAATGGCTCAATCGGTACAAGCAAGACTTTTCCCTATCTCTTCAACATAATAATTTGAGATTAGCAATGAACGAAGATACACATAGCAAACTGATGGCGATAAAGCAGTCGTTTCGGCTCTTTATGGACGGCACAACTTCGCGTTCCATGGCTCAAAAAGGCATGGGATATAAAATTAATTGGGGCGTTCCGTTCCACGAACTGCGTAAAATGGCCGCACCATACGCGCCCAACTACGAACTGGCTATTGAGCTTTGGAAAGAGAACATACGCGAATGCAAGATTATGGCGACCTTGATTATGCCGCCCGAACGCATGTCGCCCGAACTAGCTGATGTATGGACGGAGCAGCCTTTGCAACAAGAAATGGCCGAGATGCTGGCCTTCAACTTGCTACAACACGTTGATTTCGCGCCCGCATTGGCCTATCAGTGGATGGCAAGCGACCGTATGGATCGACAAATATGCGCCTATCAGCTTTTGGCACGCCTTTTTATGAAAGGTAACAAACCCAATCAGCGTGGCTTAGACGAGTACCTCGACCAGGTTAGCGTTGCTTTGCAAAGCGATAACCTCGGCGTAAGACGCGCAGCTAGTGCTAGTTTGCAAAAGCTGGCCATGCTGGACGATAGCTACGAACAACGGGTTGACCAGCTGTTGGCGCGCTTGCAAGCACCTTGACGATGTAAGAAACACCAGCCGCCCTTGCACAACCAGAGCCGTCGCAAAGCTACATTTTTGCGATGAAACGCGCGCTTTTCGGATATTTATAGTAACTTTGTAGGGCTGACAAAGAAATGAAAATGAAACAAGACAGCAAAAAGCAGGCTCGAAAAATTCTCGACCAATATCTGGAAACGAACAATTATAGGCGGACGCCTGAGCGTTACGCCATTCTCGATGCGGTGTTTAGCATAAAGGGACATTTCTCACTCGACCAGCTAAGCGAGTACATAAAGAACGAAAACTTCAAGGTTAGCAGGGCCACATTATATAATACGCTGCGGCTGTTCATCAAGTTAAGGCTTGTGGTTAGGCACAGACTGACAGATGGCACCAAGTACGAAGCACGCACAAAGAACGACAATCATTGCCATCAGGTATGCACAATGTGCGGTGCGGTGACAGAGGTGAACCTGCCAGAGATAACAACCACGCTAGAGCAAGTGCGGCTCAAAGGCTTCTGCAGCGATGGTTTCGCGCTTTATCTTTATGGCGTATGCAGTGCATGCCAAAAGAAAATGAAGTGAAGTTTGCAGGAAATTAACAATACACATATTATATATGAAGACAGGAAAAGTAGACGTTCTTCTGGGATTACAGTGGGGCGACGAGGGCAAAGGTAAGGTTGTGGACGTGCTAACGCCACAATATGATGTCGTTGCACGCTTTCAAGGCGGTCCCAACGCAGGTCATACGTTAGAGTTTAACGGTCAAAAGTTCGTCTTGCGGAGCATTCCTTCTGGCATATTCCAAGGCGGAAAAACAAACATTATCGGCAATGGCGTGGTGCTTGCACCCGATTTGTTCATGGCCGAGGCAAAAGATTTGGAGAAAAGTGGGCACGACTTGAAGAAGTGTCTGCACATATCCAAGCGTGCGCACCTTATCATGCCAACCCATCGTGTGTTGGATGCTGCCTACGAAACACTAAAAGGCGACAAGAAAGTGGGCACCACCGGCAAGGGAATTGGGCCGACTTATACCGATAAAGTATCGCGTTCAGGATTGCGTGTAGGTGACATCTTTGAAGGATTCGAGGAAAAGTACGCCCAGCATAAAGAGCGACACCTCAGCATTCTACGCAGTATGAACTATACGGACTTCGACATTAGCGAAGTAGAAAAGACCTGGATGGAAGGCATTGAGTATATGCGACAGTTCAATATCATTGACAGCGAGTTCGAACTTAACAACCTTTTAAACGATGGGAAAGCCATTCTTTGCGAAGGCGCACAAGGAACAATGCTCGATGTTGACTTTGGTAGCTATCCATATGTAACCTCCTCGAACACCATTACGGCAGGTGCATGCGCCGGTTTGGGCATCGGCCCTAACAAGATAGGCGACGTTTACGGCATTATGAAAGCCTATTGTACGCGCGTTGGAGCAGGTCCATTCCCCACAGAACTATTCGATGAAACGGGGAAAAAGCTGCGCGACCTGGGTCACGAGTATGGTGCGGTGACGGGTAGAGAACGTAGATGCGGTTGGATTGACCTCGTTGCGCTGCGCTATTCGATTATGATAAATGGCGTAACTCAACTCATCATGATGAAAAGCGACGTGCTAGACACATTCGAAACCATTAAGGCGTGCGTGGCTTACGAAAAGGACGGCCAACGAATTGACCATTTCCCATTCGACATCGAACACGGAATAACCCCCGTTTACGAAGAGCTGAAAGGCTGGCAAACCGACATGACGCAGTTTACCAGCGAGGAACAGTTCCCCCAAGCATTCAAGAATTACATTGATTTCTTGGAGAAACAACTGCAAACACCCATCAAAATCATCTCTATCGGACCAGATAGAAGTCAAACCATCGTTAGGAAAAAGTAATGAACAAACCATCCATACCCAAAGGAACAAGGGACTTTTCACCGGCCGAAATGGCCAAACGAAACTATATTTTCGACACCATTAAGGATGTTTACGCCCTTTACGGCTATCAACAAATAGAAACGCCCTCCATGGAAACGTTGCAAACGCTCATGGGGAAGTATGGTGAAGAAGGGGATAAGCTATTGTTCAAAATCCTTAATTCGGGCGATTTCATCGGCAAAGTGCCTGCCGAGGAGTTCGTAAGCGACAATGTATTGAAACTGGCAGCCAAGATTTGCGAGAAGGGATTGCGCTACGACCTCACAGTTCCCTTTGCTCGCTATGTGGTAATGCACCGCGACGAACTGCAAATGCCGTTCAAGCGTTACCAAATTCAACCCGTATGGAGAGCCGACCGCCCACAGAAGGGTAGGTATAGAGAGTTTTATCAATGCGACGCCGATGTTGTTGGGTCAGACTCTTTGCTTAACGAAGTGGAACTGGTACAAATCATTGACACGGTATTCACCAAGTTCGGCATCAACGTTCAGATAAAGCTGAACAACAGAAAGATACTTGCCGGTATTGCCGAGTATATCGGGCAACCTGACAAAATCGTCGATATCACCGTGGCAATAGACAAGCTCGACAAGATTGGTGTTGAGGCGGTGAATGCCGAAATGTTGGCCAATGGAATTTGTCAAGACGCTGTTGACAAGCTGCAACCCATACTTACCGTGTCGGGAACCAACGTCGAGATACTCGAAACCATTGCCCAAACCATCGCCACATCCGAAATTGGCGTGAAAGGGGTAGAGGAAACGCGTTTTATTTTGGAGAAGATAGCGGCTGTTGGATTGAAAAACGAATTGCAACTAGACCTTACTTTGGCACGCGGACTGAACTATTACACAGGTGCCATCTTCGAGGTGAAGGCCAAAGACGTGGCCATTGGAAGTATAACAGGTGGTGGCCGTTACGACAATCTTACTGGGATATTTGGCATGCCTGGGCTTAGTGGCGTGGGTATCAGCTTTGGGGCTGACCGTATTTACGATGTGTTGAACACGCTAGACCTTTATCCGCAGAATGCGACACAAGCTACACAGGTGCTATTCATCAACTTTGGCGAGGCCGAATCCGACTATTGCTTGCCGATAGCCAGCCAAGTGCGTGCAGCAGGCATATCAGTTGAGCTTTATCCTGATTATGCCAAGATGAAAAAGCAAATGGCGTATGCCAACGCCAAGGGCATTCCTTTTGTGGTTCTAGCTGGCGAAAGTGAGATAAACCAAGGCAAAGTTACGCTGAAAAACATGCTCACGGGCGACCAACAGCTGGTTTCAGCCGAAGAACTTATTGCCAATATCACATCAAAGAACCCTTAAACCACCACGATATGGAGATGGACGTTTATCATAAGTTGCTCGAAAACGGCATTAGGCCGTCTACACAACGGCTCGCCATCATGAATTTCTTGCTCACACATCCAACGCATCCCACAGTAGACGAGGTGTATCAAGGATTGTGCAACGAAATCAAGACGCTGAGCCGAACCACTGTTTACAACACATTAAGAATGTTTGCCGAAAAGAATTTGGCGCAAATGATAACCATCAACGAGCACCATGTGTGTTACGATGGTTGCATTAGTCCGCACAAACATTTTTATTGCAACCGTTGTGGCCATGTTTTCGACATCTTCGACGATACGTCTGCAGAACTCCCAAAGGAAATGAACATTGATGGACACCAAGTACTGGAAACACAAGTTTACTATCGCGGCATCTGCAAAAACTGTTTGAACAATACAGCTGGGCAGAATAGCAACTAATGTTATAAAGGTAAGATAAAGGTAAAGTCTGCCACAAATCAATCATATAATTAAGGATAAGTCAGTTGCATCGCTCATAATTTGCATAATAGCATGAGGTAATGGTAAACCGCCTGTTAACCAATGCTTTATAAAATCATAATGCCAATTATGATAAATAACAAGCAAATATAACTCCCCTAAGTGTTAAAAGTGTGCTAAAAAGCAAATGTATTATGTCTTTAATGCACGCTAATTGCTTGTATTTTAGTATCTTTGCAGCGTTTTTCAAACAACATAAAGTCTAACTTTATTAATTTACTTTATTTATTATTTATGTCTAATTTAAAAAATGTACAGCCGCTGAGCGATTTCAACTGGCAAGAGTTTGAGAACGGCAGCCCTGTAGAAGTAAGCAAGGATGCTCTTGAAAAGGCTTACGATGAAACCCTTAACAAGGTTTCTGAGCATCAAGTTGTTGATGGTACGGTTATCTCCATCGACAAGAAGGAAGTTATTGTTAACATCGGTTACAAGAGCGACGGTGTTATCCCTGCTTCCGAATTCAGATACAATCCCGACCTAAAAGTTGGCGACACTGTTGAAGTTTACATCGAAAATCAGGAAGACAAAAAAGGTCAACTGATTCTTTCGCACAAGAAGGCACGCCTTAGCAAAAGCTGGGAACGTGTTAACGCTGCTCTTGAAAACGAAGAAGTTATTCAAGGTTACATCAAGTGCCGCACCAAAGGTGGCATGATTGTAGACGTCTTCGGCATCGAGGCCTTCCTCCCTGGAAGTCAAATCGATGTACATCCTATCAGGGACTACGACGTATTTGTTGGCAAAACCATGGAATTTAAGGTGGTTAAAATCAACCAAGAGTTCCGCAACGTGGTTGTTTCGCACAAGGCTCTTATCGAAGAAGAACTTGAAGCACAGAAGAAAGAAATCATTTCCAAGCTTGAAAAAGGACAGATCCTTGAAGGTACGGTTAAGAACATCACCACCTACGGCGTATTCGTTGACCTTGGTGGCGTTGACGGACTTATCCACATTACCGACCTTTCTTGGGGCCGCGTAAGCGATCCGCACGAAGTGGTTAGCTTGGATCAGAAGATAAACGTGGTTATTCTCGACTTCGACGACGAGAAACGCCGCATTGCATTGGGTCTTAAGCAACTCACTCCCCATCCTTGGGATGCGCTCGACCAAAGCCTCAATGTGGGCGACCACGTTAAGGGTAAGGTTGTTGTCATCGCCGATTACGGAGCATTCGTTGAAATTGCACCTGGTGTAGAAGGTTTGATTCACGTTTCAGAAATGTCGTGGAGCCAACACCTAAGAAGTGCACAAGACTTCATGCACGTTGGCGACGAGGTTGAGGCAGTTATCCTTACACTCGACAGAGACGAACGTAAGATGTCGCTTGGCATCAAGCAGTTGAAGGACGACCCATGGGAAACCATCGAGGTTAAATATCCCGTTGGCAGCAAGCACATCGCTAAGGTCAGAAACTTCACCAACTTCGGTATCTTCGTTGAACTTGAAGAAGGCGTAGACGGACTTATCCACATCAGCGACCTTTCGTGGACGAAGAAGGTGAAACACCCCTCTGAATTCACACAAGTAGGTGCTGAAATTGAGGTTGTTGTACTCGAAATAGATAAGGAAAACAGACGTTTGAGCTTGGGTCACAAGCAACTCGAAGAGAATCCCTGGGACACTTACGAAACGCTTTACACCCCTGGCAGCGTTCATCGCGGAAAGATTTCTGAAATGATGGACAAGGGTGCTGTTATCACGCTTAACGAAGGTGGCGAAGGTTTTGCAACGCCTAAGCACCTTGTTAAGGAAGATGGCACACAAGCTCAGCTGGGCGAAGAGCTCGACTTTAAGGTTATAGAATTTGTGAAAGATACCAAGCGTATCATTCTGTCGCACAGCCGTACCTTCGAAGAAGGAAAAGACGATGTGAAACCCGCAAGAAAGCAACACGCTGCTAAGAAGTCTGAGTCTTCTGTTCAAATCAACAATGTTGCGGCAGGTACTACCCTTGGCGACATTGACGTATTGGCAGACTTGAAGGCTAAGCTTGAAAAAGGAAAATAAATTCTCATGCCCATTAGGGCTAATTCCTCCTAATAAATTGAATGCGCACCTTGGACCTGTTCCAAGTGTGCGCATTTTTTTGTTTACCCTTAAGCCACTCGCCATCAACAGGTCAACTTCCTGGCAAGGATTTCAGCATCGTAAGCGGCATTCTCACTCACCAATCGCCCACCCCTACGCAAACAATCAATTCGCAGGCGAGTTGTTTTTGTGGTGCAAAATAAACTCACGACGATCCAACAAGTCCCGAATACATCAGCTCATCAACTTACAAACTCAAGAATACATCAACTTATAAACTCAAAATTCCATCGACTTACCAACTCATTAACTCACCAACTCAGAAAACTTAAATTATTATTTTTATTTTACAATATCTCTCTAATTTTCACTTCGTTCTAGCGAGAATATTGGCTAAAAAGTAGGTAAATAACCCCTATTTCAGTCCTTTCACATCCCTTGTTTTGTCTATTTATAAGAATAAGGGTTGCATTTTGCACCATTTAGCCTTTCTAGTTTGGTTGCCAACTCCTAATTTTTCAAGCCCGTTTTTTCACTTTTACCCCCTAAAACCCTACTTTTTGATGGATATTTTGCCCTTTTGAGCCATGTTTCCAGCGGTTCGAAAGGGGTTTATTTATACCATTGCAGTGTATTTTCATGCTTTTCGTTTCACGTTTAGCGGCATTTTGCATTGCATTTTGCACCATTTTGCTTTGCATTTAGCACCAAAACGCACTGCGTTTAGCACCAAAACACCTTGCATTTAGCACCAAAATGCACCGCATTTAGCAGCATATTGCACCATATTTCGCTAATAAAGGCCCGAAATCTGGTGCAATTGACGGTTTGTCGTAATAAATATTCATTCTTCCATATCCTAGAACTAACCTTTTTTTGCATCAAAACAAAACCTTCGCGAGAATCGATTTTTTGCGACAAGGTGGGCGGTTGGTGAACAGAAAGGGCACTCATAATGTTAAATTTCTCACTGAAAACTAGACAAAAGAGATCGTGTTATGTACACGCAAATGAACAACGGCGACGGAAAGCACGTAGGCCTACTGCCGCCAGTGCGAGCGGTTGCAGGGCATGCTGCTCACAGCCACGAAAACAACGTTATGCAAACATTGCCATACCATTGGCATAAGCAAAGCAGGGAATTACCCATTTAGTTTAAAGGGAAAATTTTGCTACAATCCCTCAAATACTCAGAAACACAACGCTAATGAACCTTTTGTAAACTCGAAACTCCACCTTTTTTAACCCCAATCGGTCGTGAAGCCTATACAAATTTTGTTTGATTGTTGAGCATATTGTCTATCTTATTCTTGAAGGCGTAGCGTGCTACGTCAAGAGAAATAAGACAGACAAAATGCCGACAAGCAAGCGAAAAATGAACAAGAAGAGATAGAAACAACCTAAAACATTTGACAAGCGGTCTGATGAGCGATTGGGGTTTAACCAGAATTCCCCCACCCTATTATGTCTTTAACCACTTCGCCACCTACAACAATACCAGCTGCGGCAGGTACAAAGGCGTTGCTGGCAGGCACATGTTTCTTTCCTTGGGGCTTGTGTGCGCCTTCATCATCTGCCAAATTCTCATTGGTGGTAGCATTATCTGCACATTCCGAGTTATTCTGCCCCATAGGTTTAAGCGGTTGTTCTTCGCTAAACACCACCTTAACCCCAGCAATGCCCAGCGCCCTTAACTTCTTTCTCATCACCTTGGCCAAGGGGTCCATTGTTGTTTTCGATATGTCGGCCACCCTAAATGCCGTTGCATCCATCTTGTTTGCAGCCCCCATGCTCGATATGATGGGTCTGCCAAACAGCTTGCAACGTCTTATCAGTTCAATCTTTGCCGTGATGGTGTCAATGCAATCCACCACATAATCGTATTGTTTCAGGTCTACCTCGTCCGCATTTTCCGGCAAATAAAACATCTTATATTTACCAACCACACATGCAGGATTAATGTCGTAGATGCGTTTCTCTATCGCATCAACCTTCGCTTGTTCCAGTGTAGAGTGCAAAGCAATCACTTGTCGGTTCAGATTGGTTATGTTTACCGTGTCTGCATCAAAGACATCAATGCAGCCAACACCACTTCTTGCCAGCACCTCTACGGCATATCCCCCTACTCCACCAACGCCAAACACAGCCACTTTACTGCCTTTAAGTCGCTCTACGGCATCTTTGCCAACAAGCATTTCGGTTCTGCTAAATTGATTTTCCATACTTTCCTATCTGTATTTACGCTTATGGCATGTCCCAACAAGTGCGTTTAACCAGCTACACCAGTGCAGCATTCAGCACAACTTCCCATTCCATGCCCCATTTATCCTCGATTTTCTTCGAGTAGTTCTTTATCACATAATAGTCGTTTGCATCCTTATGATACGCAAAACAGCTGTTAACCCCTTGAATAATCCATTTTAAAACGTTCTTTTCATTGTTGTTCAACACATTGAGCGATACATAGCTTACTAGTTCTTGTATCTTAGCCACATCAAACTCTCCTAGTTCAAATAGCTTATAGCAAAAACTATCCTCCACTTCATCGTCTTTGTTTATCGCAATCAAACTTTGGTTCTCGTTTTCGCGTTCTAAATGTACTGTCCTCATGTTTGTTTAATTTATGATGCACGTTGCACCGAGATAAACTAGCCAACAAATAAATGTAGTGGTTCATTCTTGTTAGTGAAACTTAGAGCGAGCAAACATCATTTTTAAATTATAAATCCCCCGAACGCTATTAATAAAATACATCTACACCTTTTTCTAAGCCGTCGTTGTGCAGCGTGCGGTTAGCCTTATCCTTCCCTTTTCCAAAGTTGAGCCGATATGTTGCACCCAACACAAACATGTTGGCGTTGTCTCTTATACTCTGTATATGGTATTCGGGATGCACGTCTGACACGGTTATGCGTTCATATTTACTTCCACGGCGGGTGAACAGGTTTGCTCCCATTATCGTGAAATGCCACTTTTTACATTGATACTGCACCTTTATCATGTTCCATCTCTCATTAGAATAATAGGTGTTTCCTTGCAATTCAAACTTAGGCTCAATCTCATGTTTTGCCGACAGCACCCATTTCCCAAAATACATGGCAGCACTTAACGAGGCGTAAAAACGTTTGCGCGAATGGGTTTGAGTGGGTAACGGCACCTGATAGCTATCCCAACCTACGTTACCCCATAACGTTGCAAAGCCAAATAGTTCTTTCGCAGACAATTCCAATTCGAGGTTTAGCTGATTAGTAGACTGTCCGTTAATCGCTTTGCTTAAAAACTTGTCATAGTACGGGTTCGAAACTTCGCTGATATAGCTATACGAATAATAGATGGGGTTAAACGTTTTGTTGTGCGACACCCACAAAGTAGACGTGAATTTTGCTTTGGAAAAGCGCAGGTAAACCCTGTTCCGAAGATAGGTAGACGGCTTTAAGTTGGGGTTTCCTTGTCTAATGGATATGTCATCAATCACCTGTATCAAATCAGATTGTTGCGAAATTCCCGGTAACGAAGGATTAAGCAAAAACAAATAGTTTAGTGACCAATTAGGCGAAAAGGCATAATTGACATTGGCATTCACTTTCATTCGTACGGCATTGGTTTTATAGGCATTGTTGTCAGCATAATTGTAGATGCCACTAAGATTTAAACCATAACTCAGTTGTTTTGCGTTACCCACTATTTGTGCATACAGCGTTATGCGGTTTTGGTTTATCGTTGCTTGCTTTAATACACCATTTTCCAGCTGCATGTTGTCTGTTGCATTATAATAGTTTTGTATTCCCACACTGGTTCTTAGGGCTTTAAAGGTCTTAGAGTACATGACGTCTGCGCCAATACGCCACGACTTGTTCTCGGTTGAGCTTATCAACGTGTCGTTATTTAAAGGGTTGGTGTACGCATTAATATAATCTCTGTCATAAGTACCAGACGAACGTCTACCATAAACATTTGCTTCTATATGTTGACTCTTGTTTAATTGCTTGCGAAAGAACAGGTCGAAATTGGGCGAAACAAAACCAAGTTTCCAGCGTGTATGGTTTGCATAACGAGAGACATTGCCCTTGTAGCTTTGCGTATTCCACGAATTATCGCTGATTTTTTGGTCTTCAAAGCCAATCCCAACCTTTGTCGACATCATGGTATTGGGGTTGTGCGAATAGGTATAAGCCAATGATAATTCGTTACTCAAATAGTTGAAGTCGCTAGGCGTTCCGTTCCTTTCTCTCAACACAGGCTCATCCCTGCCGATAAAATCACCTTTCGAGCTTATCTCTTTTTTGTTATAGTCGCGCCAATTGGCAGCATAGTTCAGTTCCCATTCCGATTTTCCGTGGTGGTAATCAATGCCAACATTGCCATTGAGAAATCCCGTTGTTACACCAGTCAGTACATTAGCCATCACTGAGCCGCCGTTTATACTGGGATTAAGAATAATGTTAATCACGCTTTTCCCATCATAACGTAGGTCGGGTGTGTCATAATATTCTATGCGCGATACGTTTTTAGGGTTCAATGAGAGTATTTTACTTAGCTCGCATGGCTTTCCGTTGACCTTAAACACAGGCGTGGAATTGTCTACCTGCACCGTTTGCAATATCTCGTTAACAGCTAGACCTGGCATTTTATACTGTAAAGCGTTGAGCAAGGACAGTCCGTTTGCCGACTGCCCCAACTCCTTTTTTGAAGGAATGATTATGTAACGGCCAGCTTTCTGCATAACCGACTCTGCCGTTACAACGACATCACCCAGCGTTACTTGGCGTTCGAAGAGCGTTATCGTACCCAAATCCACAAACTGACTGGATGTTCCCGATATGTTGATTTGCAAAGGAACGAACGTATCTTTTGTTATTTCGATAGATAATGTAGAGTCGTTTACTTCGGCAGATACGAACTGCCCTGCCTGGTTTGTCTCTATTTCTATTACCTTTGTGCCGGCTTTGTTCCTGCCAAGAACGAGGGCCTCGTACAATGGTTTGCCAGTGGCGTCTACAACCGTACCTTTAACAACATAGGCTAAGGCCGATGCTGCTTGTGTAAGTAGCAGCAAGGCAATGATGGTTTTAAGCGAAAACAGTTTCATGTATTAAATGTTGAGCTTGTGAGATTGAAAGCTGGTAATTGGAAATGACACAAAGGATGAAAGAGAAGATAAACTAATGGAAATCCCCAATCAGTGTTATGCCAATTGGGGATTTCTTATACTACTTTGAAAGTCTAAATCTACTTCAATTCAGTTTTTCATTGTCTTAATACATTCTTAAACAGAACGCGTTAGACTTTTGAGAAACAAAACGTTATAGGCCTAACGACTTTTTAATCTCTTCAATTTTCTCGTCGGCCTCCTTGTTGCAGCGTTCATAGCAACCTGCGCATTTCATTTCGCCTTTCACTTCAAGGTAGAACTTAATCTTTGGTTCTGTACCAGAAGGGCGGACAGACACTTTTGTTCCGTCTTCGCAGAACCATTGCAGCACGTTGCTTGTTTCTGGCATGTGGAGTTTTGTTACCACTCCGTTGGCATCGGTTTGCTCCAACGTCTTGTAGTCTTTGGCGATGACAACCTTCGAACCTGCAATTTCTTTGGGAGGATTGTTGCGGAAGTTCTCCATCATTGCCTTTATTTCGTCGGCTCCGCTCTTTCCGGGTTTCACTACGTTGATGGTAAACTCCTTAGAAAAACCATACTCCAAGTAGATGTCCATTAGCAGTTCGTAAAGCGTTTTGCCTTGATCTTTGGCATAAGCGCAAATCTCAGCCAACAGCGAGCAGGCCGAAACGGCATCCTTATCGCGAACGAAGTCTTGCGCCATAAAGCCATAACTTTCTTCGCCGCCACCGATGTATTGCTGCTTTCCTTCCGACTTACGTATCTCGTTGGCAATCCATTTAAAGCCCGTATAGCAGTCGCGCATCTCGATATGGTTCTTATCGGCAATCTTCTTGATAACTTCCGTGGTAACGATAGTCTTCACAATGAAGTCGTTTGGTTTCATCTTACCCGTCTTGATGCGGTTGGTGATGATGTAATAGAGGAAAAGCAGGCAAGTTTGGTTGCCGTTGATAAGCACCCATTCGCCCTTATCGTTCTTGCAAGCCATGCCCACGCGGTCGGCATCGGGGTCGGATGCCATAACGATATCGGCGTCAATCTCCTTGGCATCGCGTAGTGCAAGGGTTAAAGCCTCGCCGTTTTCGGGGTTAGGACTAACCACTGTGGGGAAGTCGCCACTTCTTACCATCTGTTCTTTCACGCAATGTACGTTTTCGAACCCCCATAGTTTGAGCGAGCGTGGAATGAGCATCATACCCGTACCGTGTAGTGGCGTGTAAACAATTTTGAGGTCTTTCTGGCGTTCGATAACGGCAGGATCGATGCTAATTGTTTTCACCATGTCGAGGTAAATCTTGTCAACCTCTTCGCCAATAATTTCTATCAGTTGCGGATTACCCTCAAACTTCACGTCGGCCACCTTCACTTTATTCACCTCGTCGATAATTCCCTTATCGTGCGGAGCCAGTACTTGTGCGCCATCTTCCCAATAAGCCTTGTAGCCGTTATACTCTCTGGGGTTGTGGCTAGCCGTAATGTTCACACCACTTTGACATCCGAAGTGCCTGATGGCAAACGAACACTCTGGCGTTGGGCGCATATCGTCGAACAAATACACTTTGATGCCATTGGCAGAGAATATGTTTGCAACCGTCTCGGCAAACAAACGGCTGTTGTTTCGGCAGTCGTGGCAAACGGCAACCTTTATCTGCGGCAGGTTGGCAAAGTTCTTTTTCAGATAATTGGCCAGTCCTTGTGTAGCCATGCCCACGGTGTAGATGTTCATTCGGTTGCTGCCTGCGCCCATGATACCGCGCAAACCGCCCGTTCCAAACTCCAAATCTTTGTAGAAGGCATCGATAAGACCAGTCTTATCTGCATTTTCCATCAGTCCTTTCACTTCGTTCCGCGTTTGTTCGTCAAACTCGGAAGCTAGCCATTGCTTGGCCTTTGCCTCGCATTGAGCTATCAGTTGAGCGTTATTCTCCATAATCTATTTATTAGTATATTAAATTTATGTTCCCAATCAAGCCGACAACGATGTCGTTATCAGCATGGCAAAGATAATAAAAAAATACTTTCGGCCGCATATTTTCATCCTTTAAAATAAGGAAAAAACAAAGTAACGACGACATTTCTTTGGGATGTACGCATATTTTAGGTACATTTGCAGCCGTATTTAGCGAAACAATAATTTAAAAACAACATCCGTATAGAACATCATGGAACTTTATTTCACAGGCATTATCATAGCTGTAAGCACATTTTTTATCATTGGCATATTCCATCCCATCGTCATTAAGGTTGAATATTACTGGGGAACTCGCCAATGGTGGGTGTTTCTTATCTTGGGCATTGTCGCCATCCTAGTAGCCCTCATGGTAGCTAATGTTATCGTTTCTTCGATACTTGGTGTAATTGGCGCATCCTTTCTTTGGTCTATTGGCGAATTGTTTGAGCAGAAAAAGCGTGTAGAGCGCGGCTGGTTTCCCATGAACCCTAAACGCAAACACGCCTACAATCCAGAGCAAGAGAAGAAAGCCGCGTAGCCATGAAAGTGGAACTTTTGCTCGTTGGAAAAACGGTTAACAGTGTGTTTGTGGCTGGTATTGCCGACTATGCTAAGCGCATAGGCCACTATATGCCATTTAACATCAACGTTATTCCCGAACTTAAAAACACCAAAAACATCTCGGCCAATCAACAAAAAGAGGCTGAAGGCGAACTGATATTGAAGAAGTTGCAGCCAGACGACCATTTGGTGTTGCTCGACGAGCATGGTAAGGAGTTGCGTAGCATCGAGTTTGCCCAATGGTTGGAACGTAAACAGCACGTTGCGCGCCGCTTGGTGTTTGCCGTTGGTGGCCCTTATGGTTTTAGCGATGCGGTTTATGGTCGCGCGAACGAGAAGATAAGTCTTTCAAAAATGACGTTTTCGCACCAAATGGTGCGCCTAATCTTCACCGAACAGCTCTATCGCGCCTGCACAATTCTTAAAGGAGAACCTTATCATCACGAGTAGAAATGGGCATCGAAATGGAGTTATGTGCAATATTCGTGAATGAAAACGTGATTGTTTATTGCACATCGCCCTCAGATAGGACTAAGAAAAGACTGCTGCCGCGATGCTTCCCCATTTTGTTTTACTTAGATTATACGTGGGCAAGATGTTCCATTAAATCACTAAAAACGTTTGGCTTTTTGTTTGAGCTATCCGCATGCCGAAAGCTTAGATATTCGTTTTGGACTCATATTGCCTTATGGACGAGTCGGCATATACCACAAACTAGCATCAGTACAGCCGCTTGTACCGAGGCTACAACGCCCCTTGTACTGACACTACAAACCGCTTGTACTGCCACTACAAGCCGCTTGTACTGCCGCTACAAGATGCTTGTAGCATCACTACAAATAGCTTTGTACTGATACGTTAATCACAAAGTGGGTACACAAACAAAAGTTCAAAACCAATTCTTTTTTGCCTATAATGATGTGAAACATAGGCCAATTATTTTGTACTTATCGCGATTTGCGCTATCTTTGCACCCATATTTCGAAATAAAAACTTTTATTATACCATTTCATGAAACAGTACAAGTTAGTGGACAACGTGCTAGGGTGGCTCGCCTTTTTTATTGCTGCCTTTGTATATTGTTCTACAATCGAACCCACTGCAAGCTTTTGGGACTGTCCTGAGTTTATAACCACAGGCTACAAATTGGAAATCGGACACCCACCTGGGGCACCTTTCTTCATGCTCACAGCCAATTTGTTCTCACAATTTGCCAGCGATGTAACGCAAGTGGCTAAGATGGTGAACACCATGAGTGCTTTGTTGAGTGCCACAACCATCCTATTCTTGTTTTGGACCATCACCCACCTTACGCGTAAGCTTATCGTTAAGGATTGGGGTAGCATGACGTTGAGCAAGCTTATCGCCATAGAAGGTTCGGGATTGGTTGGCGCGTTGATTTACACTTTCAGCGACACGTTTTGGTTTAGTGCCGTAGAAGGCGAGGTTTATGCCTACTCTTCGGCTTTCACTGCCATCGTGTTTTGGCTTATTCTGAAATGGGAAGACCATGCTGACGAACCTCATAGCGACCGATGGCTTGTGCTTATCATGTACATGACAGGGCTTAGCATCGGCGTTCACTTGCTTAACTTGCTTTGCATACCCGCCATTGTGCTGGTGTTTGTTTACCGCAAGTTCCCCAACATCGAGGTAAAAGGCTCGCTCCTTGCCCTTCTTGTGGCCTTCGTTCTCGTTGCAGCCGTGCTTTACGGCGTTATTCCGGGCATCATTACCGTTGGCGGATGGTTCGAGTTGTTCTTTGTTAACACACTTGGAATGCCGTTCAACACGGGTGAAGTGGTGTATATTGTGCTTTTGGTAGGTGCCATTATTTGGGCCATCTACGAGAGCTACTCGCAGAAAAGCGAGAAAAGAGAAAACATTTCTTTCATCGTTGCATTCGGTTTGTTGGGTGTTCCGTTCTACGGCTACGGCTGGTCGGCCTTCATCATTGGTGCAATTGTTCTCGGCATATTATATTATGTGTTGAGCTACAAGCGCAAGAACGAGGCCAAGAAGTTGGTTCCGCTCATCACTTCACGTATCAAGAACACGGTGTTGCTTTGCTTGCTGATGCTCATGATTGGCTATTCAAGCTATGCAGTTATCGTTATTCGCTCGTTGGCTAACCCGCCAATGGACCAAAACTCACCCGAAGACATCTTTACGTTGGGCAGTTATCTCAGTCGCGACCAATATGGCGACAACCCTCTACTCTATGGGCAGGCCTTTACTTCGCAGGTGCAACTAGACAGAGAGGGCGACATGTGCAAGCCCCGAATGAAAGAGGGCGCGCCCATCTATCAGCGTAAGGAGAAGGCTCGCAAAGACGAGAAAGACTCTTATTTCGTTGTTAGCAGAAAGAACAAATACGTTTATGCGCAGAACATGTTGTTCCCACGCATGTGGAGTCCACTTCATGCGCAATCGTATAACGACTGGCTAGGAGGCATTGACGGCTCAGAAGTGCCTTACGACAGGTGCGGAGAGACCATGATGATAAAGATGCCCAGCCAGATGGACAACATTAGGTTCTTCCTTTCGTATCAATGTAACTTCATGTATTGGCGCTACTTCATGTGGAACTTTGCAGGAAGGCAGAACGATATGCAAGGAAACGGCGAGTTGGAACACGGCAACTGGATATCGGGTATCAGTTTCTTAGACAACGCCCGACTGGGAGACCAAAGCAAACTGCCCGACGAGTTGAAAGACAACAAAGGCCACAACGTTTACTATTGCTTGCCCTTGTTGTTGGGTCTTATCGGACTTTTCTGGCAGGCCTTCCGCGGACAACGTGGCATAAGGCAATTCTGGGTGGTGTTCTTCCTCTTCTTCATGACAGGGTTGGCCATTGTTATCTACCTTAACCAAACGCCATCGCAACCGCGCGAACGCGATTATGCCTACGCTGCCTCGTTCTATGCCTTCGCCATTTGGTGTGGTTTGGGCGTTGCAGCCATTATCGACCTGCTTAAAAAGCGTATTAAGGTAGAAGGTACTATCGTATCGGCCGTTGTTGCTGCGCTATGCCTTCTCATCCCTATACAAATGGCTTCGCAGAACTGGGACGACCACGACCGTAGCCATAGGGATACGTGTCGCGACTTCGGACAAAACTATTTGATGACCCTTCAAGACGAAGGTAACCCCATTATATTCACTAATGGTGATAACGATACATTCCCCTTGTGGTACAACCAAGAGGTGGAAGGCGTGCGTACCGATGCGCGTGTTTGCAACCTTAGCTACCTGCAAACCGACTGGTACATCGACCAGATGAAACGTCCTGCATACAATTCGCCCTCAGTGCCCATCACTTGGCCGCGACTTGAGTTCTGTTCGGGAACCAACGAGTATGTTGAAGTGGTGCCACAAGCCAAACAACAGCTGCTCGACTTCTATAAGAACTATCCCAACGAGGCCAAAGCTAAGTATGGCGACGAGCCGTTTGAGTTGAAAAACATCCTTAAAAACTGGGTTCGCTCTAAGGATAAGGACGCTCACTTCATACCCACCGACACGGTTTACGTTACTATCGACAAGGAGGCAGTGAGAAAGAGCGGCATGATGATGGCCAGCGACAGCATTCCTAACCGCATGGTGATTTCGCTGAAAGGCAAAAATGCCTTGTATAAGGGCGACTTGATGATGTTGGAGATGATTGCACAGAGCAATTGGGTGCGTCCGATATACGTAGCCTCGACCGTTGGACAGGAGAATTACATGAACCTTGGCGACAACTTTGTGCAAGAAGGACTAGCCAACCGCATTACGCCGTTCACAACAAATGCGCCAGGTGCGAAGAACTTCGACACGCAAAAGACGTACAACAACGTGATGAACCGCTACAAGTACGGCAGATTGTCGCGCAAGGGTATCTATATCGACGAAACGGTTATGCGCATGTGCTACACCCATCGCCGAATAATTGCTCAGTTGGCACTGCACCTTATTTCCGAAGGCGACAAGCAAAAGGCAAACAAGGTGTTGCAAAAGGCTGATAAGGAACTGCCTGCTTACAACATCCCCTATAACTATATGAATGGCGGATTGGACATTGCTCGTGCTTACGCATTGCTTGGACAGACCGCGAAAGCTAAGGAAGTGGCAAATGCCGTATGGACAAACGCTCAACAATACCTTAACTGGTACTTGACGCTCGACGGCTCGCGCTTTGCCAATTCGATGAACGACTGCATGTACCAGATTTACGTTCTCAGGCAAGCTGCATCCGTAATGGGAATGGTTGACAAGCAAACGGCGGCCCAACAAGAAAAGAAACTGAACATGCTGTTTAAGCAATATCAGGAAAAAGGCGGGGCTATGCCCATGGGAGATGAATAAGGAATATACATGACGATGTGCAAAGCAGGTGTAAAAACTAGAGTTAGTCTTAGCCACGCAAATGCTCTTGGCTATGGCAAACGCTGGTTCTTGCACCTGCTGCACGTCTGATACCACTGTTTGAACGATGATAATCGAACAACCCGCAATATGGTTACGCTGGCTTTATCCACATGCCCTGTGGCGTATGGATAAGAACGACCGTTCCGTTTACCTCACTTTCGACGATGGCCCAATACCCGAATCCACCCCTTTCATTCTCGAAACGCTAGCTAAGTTTGGGGCTCGTGCCACCTTCTTTATGGTTGGCGAGAACGTTGAACGCTATCCCGAACTGTACCAACGCATCGTAGATGCAGGGCATCGGGTGGGAAATCACACCTATAACCACATGGGTGGAGCCAAGCACAGCATCAAAACATACACAGACAACGCAAGGCGGGCCGACGAACTGATACATTCCAACCTGTTCAGACCGCCCCACGGATGGATGCGCCCTAGCCAATACGCATGGCTAAGTCGTACATATAAGGTGGTTATGTGGGACCTCGTTACACGCGATTACTCGAAGTGGATGACGGCCGAAGACGTTCTCAACAACGTTAAGCGTTATGTGCGCAATGGGTCTATCATCACTTTTCACGATTCGCTGAAAAGTATCGACAAGCTTCACTTTGCTTTACCTCAGGCATTAGAATGGTTAAAGGAACAAGGGTATGAGTTTAAAACTTTCGAATGACATCAAAGCCGAGGCCAAACGCCTTGGCTTTTTTGCTTGTGGCATAGCAAAGGCCGCGCCCGTAGAGCCTGATACGGCTGCCGAAGTGGTGCGGTGGCTCGACAATGAGTGCTTTGCCGAAATGGCATACATGAACAATTATACCGACAAACGCCTCAATCCGCAATTGCTCATGCCCGGTTTAAAGTCTATTGTGTGTGTTGCCATGAGCTATGCGCCTGCCCAACGCATGCCAGAAGGACAATATCAGCTGGCCAGCTACGCCTATGGGCAAGACTATCACGAAGTGGTGAAGGGTAAGTTGCGGCAGTTGGCAGCACATTTCGGTTTCGAACCATACATCGAAGAAAGCGTTTCGCCATCCCCTTCTGTTGCCGACAGTCCTCCAAGATACAGGGTATTCTGCGACAGTGCGCCCATCTTGGAACGCTATTGGGCGGTAAAGGCTGGCTTGGGGTGGACAGGTAGAAACCATCAGCTTATCATTCCCAAGGCCGGTAGCATGTTTGTGCTGGGCGAATTGTTTCTCGACATCGAGTTAAACTACGATGAGGAGATGCCCAACCGTTGTGGAAACTGTCACAAGTGTATAGATGTCTGTCCCACAAAGGCCCTTGGAACGTGGCAAGACATGGCCAGTAAGAAGACATTCTTGTTTGATGCCAGGCGTTGTCTGTCGTATCAAACCATCGAATATCGGGGCGATTTAAACCCCGAAGTAGCCCAAGCAATGGGCGATACCATCTACGGATGCGACAAATGTCAAACCATTTGCCCCTGGAACGCTCACCCCATAGCCACCAATATCGAGGAGTTGGCGCCCAAAGCCGAACTGATGAGCATGACGCGAGAGCAATGGCACAACCTCACAGAAGACGATTACAGACGTCTTTTCAAAGGAAGTGCGGTCAAACGGGCCAAATATTCAGGGCTAATGCGAAACATTAAGGCGGTGGAACAATGCCGAAATCGGCAAAAGCAACAAGAAGGCGACGTACAAGAACCCACTAATGAACGATAAGGAAAAGAAACAATGAGAGATAAGTTAAACCTATTAAACACGCAAAAGACGTTGATTCACGCCTTTTTTGATGGCTTTATGAACGGCGTTGCGGATGCCAACGACTTGAAACCGGGCGAACGGCAGACACTGATAAAGACACTTCTGAACGTTTACGAAAAAATTTCGGAGCATTATGCCGTAGTAATGCTGCCCATCCTAGGCGTTGTTCACCACGAAAGTTTGGAGCAATTGCAATGCAAACTCGATGCACTAAGGCAACAAGGCGATACAGATGTTACCGCATTCTTTAAGGTGGTATGTGGCGAAGAAGGCACTTACGAGGCGATGGTCGACGATTATAAAGCTAATTTCGAGGCACTTTTGAAGGGAACCACGCTGCATCCCCAGCACTTAACCTTAGCCGATGAAAGCCCAACAAGCACCTATACCAAGACCAACGAGGAACAAAACATCAGACTTTTGGTGCGCACCATTCTGCGCGCTTACCGCTGTGGACTGCAAACAAAGCCTTCATTACAACAGTTCAAGCAAGCTACCGTTATCCGAATGGTATTAGACAATGTAGACTTGTTGGTCAATGGCAAGTACACCATTGCACAAAACATGGACAAGGCAACTGACATACACGAGTTGTTTTTGGCCATGGTGCATACTCAAGAACGGTACAATGTGGTTCAAGACGAACTGCAAATCGAAATGGAAAGATTGATAAAGGGCGACAATTAATGTTAGGTGTTGATGTAACCTATTGCAAATAAGTCGCAGGCTGACAATACCTTACTTGTTGTAAGGCGTTTCTTTCATGAGCTTGCTGTCGATAAATTCAACTCCCTTGGGGGTACAAAAACCACGAAGAAACAGCACGGCCACATTGGTGAACAAATGGTTGACATCGTATTTCTGAAACATTCGTTCGCCCATCATGAGCTTTGAAGAAAAGGAGATGAAGTTCAGCACCACATTATAGTCGAAAAACCGCACGAAATAACCTTCCTCAATTCCTCGTTTCACAAAGTCTAAAGCCTCTTTATGGTTTTTCTCTGTCTTGTTGGTGAGGTACCTCACCACTCGCGAATACTTACTTAGTTCACTGAAAAACAAAGGGTTCGTGCTCGCCATGTCGGCCATTTCGCGGTTGTAGATGTGAAAAATAAGGTCCATTACCGTATGGCTTTTATCCTGCGCATACAGCTGCGAGTCGAGTTTTCGGGCCTTGTCTTCGCGCATAATACCGTCGAGCAGCAACTCTTCCTTGTTCGAATAGATTTCATATATCGTCCGTTTGGATATGCCAAGCGCCGTTGCGATGTCGTCCATACGCACACTGCGTATGCCACGCTCTTTAAAAGCGCGCATGGAAGTAACCAAAATACGCTCCTTTAAATCCTTCCGGTAGCTAGAAAGTAAATCTTGTTGCTCCATAATATACCCTTATTTATACGCAAAGGTACAAAAAATATGAATAACAAATTTTGGTTTTAAGCCTTTTTTACTACCTTTGCGCTGTTTTCAGCGTATAACGTTTATCTTTAAATACAACGCTCATTATATTAATATGGAATGGCAACAGGTGCAGAAAAAGGTTCTAATGCCCCTACCCTACGCCTTTGCCACATTAAACAATCATACAAAATGGTGAAAGTAACCAAAGAGGCAGCTTTAAGCTATCATCAGAGTGGACGCCCTGGAAAGATTGAAGTGCGGCCCACCAAGCCCTATCACACCCAAACAGACCTTAGCTTGGCCTATTCGCCTGGTGTGGCTTATCCTTGTCTCGAAATACAAGGCAATCCCGACGACGTGTACAAATACACCGACAAGGGAAACCTCGTGGCCGTTATCAGCAACGGAACGGCTGTGCTAGGATTAGGCGACATCGGTGCGATGAGTGGCAAGCCAGTGATGGAAGGAAAGGGATTGCTGTTTAAGATATATGGCGGAATTGACGTGTTCGACATCGAACTGGCCGAGAAAGACCCCGAAAAGTTCTGCGAAACGGTGGAGAGAATTGCCCCTACCTTTGGCGGCATCAACCTGGAAGACATCAAGGCACCCGAATGTTTCTACATCGAAGAACGACTTAAACGAACGTTAGACATCCCCGTGATGCACGACGACCAGCACGGAACGGCCATCATTTCGGCCGCAGGACTGAAAAATGCCCTCGAAGTGGCTGGTAAAGACATTAAGAAAGTGCGCATTGTGGTTAACGGTGCAGGGGCTGCGGCCATTAGTTGTACCAAGCTTTACCTTGCCCTTGGTGCGCAAAGAGAGAACGTGGTGATGCTCGACTCGAAGGGAGTTATCACTACCGACCGCGAGAACCTTAACGACCAAAAGGCACTTTTCGCCACCGAACGTCGCGACATACGTACACTGGAAGAGGCAATTAAGGGTGCCGACGTCTTTGTTGGCTTGTCTAAGGGTAACATTCTCACCCAAGATATGGTACGTTCGATGGCAGATAGGCCCATTGTGTTTGCCTTGGCCAATCCTGTTCCCGAGATATCGTACGAAGATGCGATGGCATCGCGCCCTGATGTGCTTATCTCCACGGGACGTTCCGACTATCCCAACCAAATAAACAACGTTATTGGTTTCCCCTATATCTTCCGTGGTGCACTCGATGTACACGCCACAGCCATCAACGAAGAAATGAAAATGGCCGCCGTGCACGCCATTGCCGACTTGGCCAAACAGCCTGTTCCAGATGTGGTTAACGACATCTATCGTGTTAACGACCTTACTTTCGGACCGCTCTATTTCATCCCCAAGCCCGTAGACCCACGCCTTATCACCGAGGTTTCGGCGGCTGTGGCTAAGGCGGCCATGGAAAGTGGCGTGGCAAGAAAAAACATAACCAATTGGGAAACGTACAAAAACAGTTTGATGCAACTGCTTGGCCAAGAAACTGTGTTTACCAGAAAACTGCACGATACGGCTCGTTTGCAACCCCAACGCGTGGTATATGCCGAGGGCGGACACCCAAGTATGATGAAAGCTGCCGTGCAAGCCAAGGCCGAAGGCATCTGTTTCCCTATACTATTGGGCAACCCCGACCGCATTAACCGCCAAGCACAACGCCTAAAACTAGACCTTAGCGGAATTAAAATTATCGACATGCGTGCCGATAAGGAACAAGGCAGGCGTGCTACCTACGCCAAACACTTAGCAGAAAAGCTGGCTCGCAAGGGCTATACCTTCCAAGAGGCCTACGACAAGATGTACGAACGCAACTATTTTGGCATGATGATGGTTGAACGGGGCGATGCCGACGCACTTATCACGGGGCTATACACCAAATATTCTAACACCATTAAGGTGGCCACAGAGGTAGTTGGCGTTCGCGAAGGGTTCCACACGTTCGGCACCATGCACGTTGTTAACTCGCAAAAGGGTACATATTTCATCGCCGATACGCTTATCAACCGCCACCCAGACAACAATTTCCTTGTTGATATTGCTCGACTAAGTGCCAACACCGTTGAGTTTTTCAACGAGAAACCCGTAATGGCGATGATTAGTTACTCCAACTTTGGAACGGACGAGATTGGCAGTCCGCTGAAAGTTCACGAGGCTGTTGAAGAGCTGCATGCCAATTATCCCAACCTGATTGTTGACGGCGAGATGCAAGTGAACTTTGCCCTGAATAGGGAAATGAGGGACGAGAAGTACCCCTTCTCTAAGTTGAAAGACAAGGATGTAAATACCCTTATCTTCCCCAACCTTAGCAGTGCTAACGCCAGCTATAAGTTTTTGCAGGCCCTTAACCCCAAAACCGAGATTATCGGCCCAATTCAAATGGGATTAAACCGTCCTATCCACTTCACCGATTTCGAGGCATCGGTTAGGGATATCGTTAATGTAACGGCTGTTGCCGTGGTAGATGCCTGCGTAGACAAGATGAAAAGGGCTGGCAAAACTAAGCGATAAAGACGTTATAACGCGCCACATGCAGCTAAGTCGCCATACAAGAAATGGGGCATGATGCTCATCATCCCTGTCTTATCGGCTTTATAGTTGCATTTATTAGCAAGTACACATCATTCATATAGCACGCTATTTCCGTATTCGGAACATGGCGTGCTATATTCATTTCCCGTGGTAAGGAGAAAGCAAGTAAAGCAAATAAGAATAGTTGAGATATTCGCCTTTGCCGTTTTTTGAGGGCTACTTGACCAACTTTGGCAAACTTATTGAAGGCACATTGCGGACTATACCACAGAAAGCACATGCAGGGCTGCTATATTTTCAGGTAAACCAAGCGGCTTATAATGGTCTGGGTACAAATAAAGCTCCTATTGCACTTTACCATATAGCGGTGATGCAATAAGAGCTTTGTAGCTATTATAAGCCAGTTGTAAGCCCTAAGTCTACTTTGTTTTAGGGCATTTATAGCTCCCTTTAATGGGAAAGCTATAAACTACCTTAGGTCTAGGCGGTGCGTTTCAACATAGCCCGAACCACGTATATTCTTGTTTAGGTTCTTGGCTACACCCGCCAGCTTAATTGTTCCAGAGCCAAACACCTCACAATTAACGTTACCGGCATTGTTCAGGTTGGCCTCTATGTCGCCCGAACCCTTCACAGAGAATTGCACTTTATCGGCTTTAAGGCGTTTAAAATCTATGTCGCCCGACCCTTTAAGGCTTGCTTCTGCATTTACACATTCTACAAATCCAAACTCTACGTCGCCCGAACCATTGATTGATGCCACCAACTTGTCGCAGATAATATCCTTAAAATCGATGTCGCCAGAGCCAGTTACAGACACGGTTAGATGGTCTGTATCTACACGGCGAGCAGCCTTGAAGTCGCCCGAACCTTTAATTTCGAGTTGTGTTAGGTCAGGTGAGCTAATATAAATGTCAACATCATCGCTTGAAGAGAAAAATATACTGCTTCTCTTAGATGACCTCTCAATATATAATGTCTCGCCACTTACGCGCAATACAACGGATGATACCTCAGCTTGTGGACCTACTATTTTCGCAGTATTCTTGTCTCCTTGCACAAAATGTACATCGTAAGGAGTTGTCATAACTATGCGCTTAAAGTACTTTAAGTTTTGTTGGGTGGTAACTTTCTTCTTGTGGCTTCCGGCATAAGCATGTGTAGAGGTAAACAACGCGCCAAACACGAGAACTGCCGAAGCAATTAACAAAATTCTTTGTTTCATTTTTACTGTCTTTTTTATAACTTGATTAATACAACCTTATAGACGCATCTCAGCGTACTTTGGTTGCAAAACTATGAAAAGAAGTGCGATAAATGGGCATGAATAGCGCGAAATTAACATTTCAAAAGCATTTAGACATCAGTTTAGCCGATAAAGAAACCAATTTTAACGCCAAATAAAGGCATGCCACAAAGCCTTTCGCATCATTTATACAAATTTACTAATCATAAGCCGAAGGCAATGCACATGATTACCAAAAAAAAACGTAACTTTGCAGTAAGATGACCATCAGTAAAGCAAAAATAAAGTACATACGCGCCTTAGAAACGAAGAAACACCGCGATGCGGAAGGCGTTTTTGTTGCAGAAGGGCCGAAGGTGGTGGGCGAACTGCTTGCCAAAACACCTGCAAAGTTGCTCGTGGCCACACCCCAATGGCAGGCACCTAATGCCGTGCATGCGGCTACGGAATTGATAACCGTCAGCAACGACGAGTTGCACAAACTTAGTTTTATGCAGGCTCCGCAGCAGGTTTTGGCCGT
>ERZ773035.223-NODE-223-length-48159-cov-5.711417_pt1 | contig 48159 bp, 46 predicted proteins | sample MGYA00511487_ERZ773035 | MGnify/ENA primary metagenome ERZ773035 (study PRJEB29015, sample SAMEA2737985) | human oral metagenome | biome: human oral; feature: human-associated habitat; material: dental | place: China | collected 2024 ... | reverse complement strand
ACCTTGCTAAAGGGATAACAGCAACTACTGAATATATAGAACGTTTCTTTAGAAACCTACTTTTAGGTGAAGATAACGAGCTTAAAAACAGGTATTTATTAGTAGGTGAAGAATTTCAAAGTGCAAAAGAACAAATTTCAAAGTGCAAAATTTGCACTTTGAATTGCACTTTGGAGGAGATGGCGGTATTACAATACTTACAACAAAATCCTACCGCTACTCAAAAGATTATTGCTGAGCATATAGCAAAATCAGAACGTACCGTAAAGACTATTACGGCAAATCTGGTAGAAAAAGGACTTATCGAACGCAAAAATGGTAAGCGAAATGGCTTTTGGGAAGTAAAAACAAACAATTAATTCCATAAAATAAATATTATCATGACATCAATTTTCAATTTCGATCTTTTTAGAAAGCGTTTAAATCTATTTTTAGAAAAGATAGAAGACCTTGGTGGTAATATAGACCCTTTAACAATAGGAAAACCAGCTACCGAAGAGGAAATCAAAGCAGTAGAGGCACAATTAGGCTATACTTTACCTCCGCATTTCCGTGAAGTACTCTTGGAAAACACCGCCCATTTGGATTTTTATTGGGATATTAATGATATTACAGATGAGGGGGACATTTCTCTACCTGATAAATTAGTTGAAATCTTTCGTGGACAGTTGCTTTTTGGATTGGATTTGCTTTTGGACTATGAAGACGACCGCAAAGGTTGGGTAAAAGAGGTATATCCCGATTACAATAATGAATATGATCGCGTTTGGCATAATAAAATGGCTTTTCACCAAGTAGGCAATGGCGATTATATCGCTATTGAGTTAGAACCAGAGAATTATGGTAAGATTGTGTATCTTAGTCACGATGGCAGTGAGAACCACGGACTCTATATAGCCAGTAGCTTTAAAGAATTTCTGATGAACTACGCTGCTATTGGCTGCATAGGAGGAGAGGATTGGCAGTGGGAATCTTTTTATACCGAAGGCAAAGGCATAGACCCAACCTCAGATAACGCTCAAGCGTGGTATAAGGTATTAGGGATAGATCCTAAGGAGTTGGGGTAAAACAAAAGCAATAACAAAAACAAACAATGATAACCAAAGAACATTTACAGAAAATACTTTCAGATACTGAAAGCTATCACATAGAAAAAACAGTTGCCACGGACAATATGGATAAGTTCTCTCAGGCGATATGTGCTTTTTCTAACGATGTAGCAGATAGTAAAAAGAAAGGATATCTGATCATAGGGGTCAGGGACAATGGGGAATTAGCAGGCCTACAAGTAGATGACAAATTACTGCTGCAAATCTCTAATATCCGTACTGATGGTAATATACTGCCTCAACCAGTGATGACGGTAGAAAAGTTTTCTTTTGCTCAGGGAGATGTTTTGGTAGTAGAGGTAACGCCTTCTCAGGTGCCCCCTGTGCGTTATCGTGGGCGTATTTGGGTAAGGGTAGGTCCAAGAAAGAGTATTGCCACAGAGGCAGAAGAAAAGCTTTTGACAGAGCGTCGGCTTTCTAATATTCGCACTTTTGATGCCATGCCTTGCTTGGGAACCACTCTTGAGGATTTAGATATTACATTATTCAAAAAGGAATACCTCTCTAAAGCAGTTGCTGAGGATATTCTACAAGAGGACAAACGTACTATAGAGGAGCAAATGGCCTCTTTGGGGCTCTATGACCTACGCTATCAGTGTCCTACTAATGCCGCTATTGTCTTATTTGGTAATAATCCAGAACGTTTTTTGCATGGGGCTTATATTCAGTATGTCCGCTTTAAGGGACTGGATAGGGCAGGGGATATCATTAACGAACATAAGTTCTCAGGAAATCTCTGTAAGGTACTCCCAAGGATAGACGTATTTGTAGAGACAAGCATAGCACAAAAGCGTCCTATTCCTATCAGTGTATTGAGGGAAAAGACAGTATCCAAATATCCTTATTGGGCAACTCGTGAGCTCTTGATGAATGCTATAATGCATCGTGATTATGAGAGTAATGCACCAGTGGCTTTCTATGAGTATGACGATCGTATCGAGATACAGAATGCAGGGGGGCTTTATGGTAAGGTGAGTGCTAATAATTTCCCCAATGTAAGTGATTATCGCAATCCTTTTATAGCTGAGGCTATGAAGGTATTGGGTTATGTGAACCGCTTTAGTCGCGGCGTATATAGGGTACAGAAAGAATTGGAAGAGAATGGAAATGGAAAGGCTTCTTTTGATTTTTCACTTATTACCGCTTTTAGGGTTGTAGAACCAATTTCTACAACCTACTTTGAAGAAGGCTTTGGAGAAGAATCTGGCAATAAATCTGACAATAAATCTGACAATAAATTAGGAGAATCTGACAATAAATCTAACAATAAATTAGGAGAATCTACCAATAAAACACCCATTAAATCGGAAGAAACACCCATTAAATCGGAAGAAACACCCAATAAATCTGAGGAACTACCTAATAAATTGGAGGGACTACCTAATAAATCTGACAATAAAATCTTAAGTAATATTGAACATAAGATAATAAAGGCTATAAAAGAAAATCCTAGAATAACGAGGAAAGAACTGGAAAGGAAAATAATAGATGAGAGAAATAGTGTTAGATACTATATAGAAAAACTAACCAAAGCAGGGGTTATCAAGCGGGAAGGGGCTAAAAAGAATGGGAAATGGGTAGTGGTTGAAAGGGAAGAATTAGAAAAATAAATATTATGGGCATCGTACTCCGACAATCGTTTAAGAATGTAGTGGCTACCTATTTAGGGTTTGCCATAGGGGCGTTGAACACTCTTTTCTTATTTACCTATTTCCTTTCCAAAGCACAATATGGCTTGGTAAGCTATGTTACTTCCACTGCTACGATTCTCTCTCCACTGATAGCCTTTGGGGTGTCGAACACTTGGGTACGCTATTACTCCGCTTACACCGATAGGCAGGAACAAGGCAAACTCAACCTGATGCTTTGCCTTTTGCCACTACTGGTGATTCTCCCTGCTACGCTTTTTGGAAGTATGGCATATGAGCAAATCACACAATGGTTATCGGCAAAGAATGCAGAAGTGCGTCCGTATGTGTGGCTTATCTTTCTTACAGCAGTGGCTATGGCTTATTTTGAGATAGCTTACGCGTGGATGCGGGTACAACTCAAAACGGTCTTTGGCAATTTCCTCAAGGAGGTATTCCATAGGGTAGGGGTGATGCTTCTATTAGTAGCCGTTTACTTTGGAGTTATTGATTTTCATCAGCTAATGTGGGGGGTGTTTTGGGTGTATGCCCTGCGTATGTTCTTGATGTTTATTTCCGCTTTTTATGTACGCCGACCTACCTTTGCTTGGGGGCTACCACAGGGCAAAAAAGAAGTCTTTTTGTATAGTCTTTTTGTGATTTTATCAGGTTCGGTAGCTTCTGTATTGATGGACATAGATAAGTTTATGCTCAACCAATATTTGCCGATTAGTGAGATTGCGGTGTACAATGTAGCTATCTTTACCGCCACAGTGATTGCTATTCCTTACCGCAGTATGTACCAGATTGTAAGTCCCCTCACGGCACAGTTTATGAACCAACAGAAGCCCCAAGAGCTTGCAGATTTGTACAAGCGCAGTACGGTAAATACTTACTTTGTGAGTATGGTCATTTGTGTACTTATTGTGGTGAATGCCCAGCAGTGTTACGCCCTCTTGCCTGATAAGGATTACAGCACAGGGCTTTGGGTGCTTATCATTATATCCGTAGTAAAGCTCTCTGATGCCTTAGTAGGGTTTAGTAATGCCGTATTGCTCAATTCTCCTTACTATCGGACGGTGCTATTTTTAGGTGTTTTTTTAGTGATAGGTGCCGTCTTGATGAATAGGTGGCTGATTCCCCTTTATGGTATCAATGGGGCGGGCGTAGCGACCCTGATTGCTTTTAGTTCGTATAACTTGCTCAAGTCGGTTTTTGTATATCGCAAGTATGACTTACAGCCTTTTTATAAGGAAACATTACAGACTACTCTCTTTGGTTTGGTAGTGATAGGAGGCTTTTTCTTTTGGGATTTTCCCTTTCACCCACTGGTGAATATTGGACTAAAATCCTTGCTGGTAGGGGCAATGAGTGTGTTTTTTCTCCTTAAATATAAAGTGTCAGAAGAGTTGACGAGACTGATTAGTAAGTTTAGAAATTGACAAAAAAGCTTAATATTACTCACTCATCATATCCCTATTCCTGCTGATATTTTAGCTATTATTGATGTAGTAGAAGACCCTCATATTCGTAGATTACAGGCTTCGTTACGCAGAGTGTAAAATAAAAATTTTTCTAATTATTTTTGAAGTTTCTTTGTAAAATACGCAAATTATTACTACCTTTGCGGAAAACCATATTATTATGAACGAAAAAAGAAATATCAAGCAAAAAATTAATTTGTTTATAGGTTCCATAGGAGCCTTTATAGGAGTGGCGGTATTTGTAGCCTATATTCCTCAAATTATGGCCAACTTAGAGGGGCACAAAGCACAACCTTGGCAACCTTTGTTTGCAGCGGGGTCTTGTCTTATCTGGGTGGTGTATGGCTGGACAAAAGAGCCTAAGCCAGATTATATTCTCATTATCCCCAATTTGGTAGGGGTAGTTTTAGGATTCTTAACTTTTATTACTTCGCTTTAAAGCTACTTGTATGTTTTTGCTTTGTCCTTAAAAGCAAAAACGATTACTAATCCCTACTTTGGAATAATTTTTGTATCTTTGCCTTACAAAATAAAAATCTTATGTCTATGACCTTTACCATTAATGAGAGCCATCCACAAGCCACTGCCCTTGTGGAACTTCTTAAAACATTCAGTTTTGTTTCCTTTAAGGAGACCAAAACAAAGACAAAAAAGACTGCTACAAAGGAAAAATCAGCCCTTGTAGAGCCTGCTTTCGAAGAAGAAAGCCCTGAAGATTATGAATTTATTATGGCACTTTCTAAAGAAACCAATAGAAATGTAGCTCACCGTCTGGCTAAGGAAAAAAATATACTATTGTAGAGGATATTGACGAAGATGATTATCCTTTTATTGCTATGTACTTTCAGTACAAGCATAGAATTTGGTCAAGAGACAAACAACTTATTTTGGGGCTGACAGAAAAAGGTTTTGGGCATTTTTTTATTTCTACAGATGAGATAAGAGGACATCTCTACAAGAAAAATTGATTATCGAATAACAAAAAAGGCTGTCCTTTTCAGGCAGCCTTTTATTCTGTTAAGTGCTTGATTAGCTTTCTAGTGGCACACGCTCGTCAAGGAGTTTGATAGCGAAAGGCTCTTCTTTAGTTACGAACTCGAACATATCAAGTATATCATGTACAAGGCGTTCTTCTTCCAATTGTTCGTTAACGAACCATTGTAGGAAACTTTCACTAGCGAAATCATTTTCATGACGTGCTACCTTTACGATGTTGTTGATAGAGTCGGTAACAGCGATTTCGTGCTCTAGAGTTTTTTCAAACACATCCTTAAGGCTCTTGTATTCTTGTTGGATGTTGGTCACTTCAGGAGAGAGAGCTCTTACACCATTTTCGTTCAAGAAGTTAAATATTCTGAGCATATGGCCACGTTCTTCGTCAGCATGAGCAAGGAAGAAAGCAGCGCTTCTCTTATAACCATGATCATCACACCAAGAAGACATAGCCAAATAAGTGGCACTTGCATGGGCTTCCATAGCTATCTGTGCTTGAAGTAACTCTGTTACTTTACTGTGCAAACTAGTTGCTTTTCTTGTTTGAGACATATAATGCTTTTTAATTTGGTGCAAAAGTATTATTTTTTTTCGATATATACACCATCATACTATAAAAAAAATTGATAAACTCAAAATAAATTCCTATCTTTGCCACTTATAGTGAATAGTGATCAGCGAATAGTGATTAGTAGCTAAGTCGCTGATAACTAAATACTAAACACTAACTACTAATCACTAAAAACTATCCTATGTATCTTATTATTTTAACCTATCAGAAAGACCTCAATGAGGTTGAAAAACACTTAGAGGCACATCGCGCTTACTTAGATAAGCATTATGCTTCAGGGTATTTTGTAGCTTCGGGAATGCAAGTACCTCGCACAGGTGGGGTGATTTTGTGTAAGGCAAGCAATAGGGGAGAGGTAGAGGGAATCATTGCCCAAGATCCTTTCTATGAGCACCAAATAGCTACCTATCAAATCATTGAATTTACCCCTACCAAATACTCAGAGGCGTTTGGCAAGGTACTCTCTTAAATACTAGAATCTTATAATCCTTCGAACTCAAAACTCAAAATTAAAAACTCAAAACTCAAATGATGGACTGGCAACACCTATTATCCTTGCGCAAACAAGGAGATACCAAGACTCGCTCACGTGAGGAGGAAGACCCTACGCGGCTGAGCTATGATGTGGATTACGACCGTATTGTCTTCTCTGGAGCTTTCCGTAGCTTGCAGGACAAGACACAGGTCATTCCCCTCTCAGGCTCAGGCTTTGTACATACACGCTTGACCCATAGTATGGAGGTCTCCGTGGTAGGGCGTTCGTTAGGGCGAGCCATAGGAGCCAAGGTACTCCAGAAGTATCCCCACTTGCAAGCGCTGGGCTACCAGATGAATGACTTTGGTACCATTGTCGCCTCAGCTGCTTTGGCGCATGATATAGGCAATCCGCCTTTTGGCCATAGTGGTGAGAAGGCCATAGGTGATTTCTTTCGCTATCACGAGGGGAGCGTACTCAAAGAACAGCTCTCTGAGCGGGAATATGCCGACCTATGTAGTTTTGAAGGCAATGCCAATGGCTTTAAGATTCTGACCGAAAGCCGCGCAGGAGTACAGGGAGGCTTGCGCCTTACTTATGCTACTTTGGGTACCTTTATCAAATATCCTAAGGAATCCTTACCGATAAAACCCACTGCGGCAGTATATGATAAGAAGTATAATATCTTCCAGTCGGACAAGGCATTTTTCCATGAGGTTGCCCAAGAGCTTTCGCTCTTACCTATAGGCGAGGGAGACCAAGCACGCTATGTACGACACCCCTTGGCTTTCTTGGTAGAGGCAGCTGATGATATTTGCTATACGCTCATTGATTTTGAAGACGGTATCAACTTGGGTTGGATTCCCGAAGACAATGCCTTGGAGTACCTTATACAACTGATACGAGGGAGCAAAATAAAGCCTGAGAATATCACCCAAAAGTACTACCAACTTACCCATAAGCAAGATAGAGTAGCTTACCTTAGAGCACTTTCCATAGGTACGCTGATAGGGGAGACGGTTGCCCTCTTTGAGGAAAACGAAGAAAAGCTGCTCAGGGGGGAGCTGACCTCCTCACTTTTGGAGCAAAGCAAGTATAAGAACCAAATCAAGGATATTATAGACCTGAGTGTAGGCAATATCTACCAGTCACCACAGGTGGTAGAGAAGGAGTTGGCTGGGTATGCCATTCTCCAGCATCTGCTTAGGGTATATTTTACAGCTGTCTATCACAAGTGGCATGGGACGACTTCCTCCTATGACCATATTATACTCAAGACCATTCCTGCACGTTACTTACAGGAACAGGACAGCCTCTATGAGCAGATATTGGCCATTACCTGCTATGTAGCCAGCCTTACCGATACACAGACGACGAAGCTACACTCTAAACTTAATGGAATCCTTTAAGCGAAAAATTAAAAATGAATAGTGAAAAACGGGTATTCACTTTTCACTCTTCACTATTAACTAACTAAAGATGAAAGATTTACGTATTATATTTATGGGGACGCCTGATTTTGCTACGGGGGTACTCCAGCGCATGGTAGAAGCGGGCTTACAGGTAGTAGCCGTAGTAACGGTAGCCGATAAGCCTGCCGGGCGTGGACAGAGGCTACAAGAGTCGTCTGTCAAGAAGTATGCCCTTTCTCAGCAGATTCCTGTATTGCAACCTATTTCCCTTCGCGATGAGGGCTTTTTAGCTCAGCTGAAGGCCTTCCAAGCCGATGTACAGGTGGTAGTGGCTTTCCGTATGCTTCCTAAGGTAGTTTGGCAGATGCCCCGAAAGGGTACTTTCAACCTACACGCTTCTTTACTTCCCGATTATAGAGGGGCAGCCCCTATCAACTGGGCGATTATTGGTGGAGAGGCGACCACAGGGGTAACCACTTTCCTTATAGATGAGCAGATAGATACAGGGGCAATCCTCCTTAGGAAGGAAGTAGCTATTGCTCCCAGAGAGACGGCGGGTACACTCCATGACAAGCTCATGACAGTAGGGGCAGACCTGGTAGTGGAGACCCTCGCTCTGATTGCTTCAGATAAGGCAGTTCCACAGTCACAGCCCAAACAAGTGGTAGAAAAATCAGCCCCTAAGATACACAAGGAGACTTCCCACATACCTTGGGAGCAATCCCTTGCCCAGATAGACAGGTTTGTACGTGGTATGTCGCCTTACCCAACAGCCTGGGCACAGCTTCATCATGAGGGAGAGACATATGCGGTCAAGATATATGAAGCCACTCCACAGAAGGCTACCCATAACCTACCTATAGGGCGTGTTTTCTTGGAAGATAAGCAGATAAAAGTAGCTGTACAAGGCGGCTTTCTCAAGATAGAAAGTTTGCAATTTCCTTCCAAAAAACGCATGAGTGCTCGTGAGTTTCTCAATGGTTTTCACTTTGCAGAGGGCGATTTTTTTGCTTGATTATTTAGGTCATTTTCTCATAAAAAAATAAAGTAAGGGCTAAGGAAACGATAAAGTTTTTCATTTTCAATGAATTTTCGTCTTAAATGGTTGGTTATCTCAATAAAAACCTTACTTTTGTACTGTATTTAACGATTTAAGTATTTATTTTATGAACAAGACAGAACTCATCGACGCAATTGCACAAGAGGCTGGACTTTCAAAAGCCGATGCAAAAAAGGCCTTAGAAGCTTTTTTAGCAACTGTAGAAAAGACCTTGAAAAAGGGAGATAAGATCTCCTTGGTAGGATTTGGTTCATGGTCAGTATCTGAAAAGGCTGCCCGTGAAGGAAGAAATCCACAGACAGGGAAAACCATCAGTATCCCTGCTAAAAAAGTAGTAAAGTTCAAACCTGGAACTGAACTCTCTAATGCTGTAAACTAATTTAAAATAGTTTTGTAAAACAAAAGGCAGTCCCCAAAGGGACGGCCTTTTCTTATTTAATTAACGGGAGTTCAGCAAGTAAGTTAAAATGAGTCTGTTCTATATAAAAAAACAATTTTTCTATTGAAATATCCCGAAAAAATTAGTAACTTTGAGCCTTGAAAGCATGTATGTTTTTGAATATTAAAAATGAAAGATATTACCTTTGAGAATCCCCAATTTTTTTGGCTTTTCTTACTCTTTCCGCTGCTGATTCTTTGGCAGTGGCTTAGCAGAAAGAGGGAAATGCCGTCTGTACTTTTCTCTTCTCTGCAAGGGGTACACTTCCTACGTACATGGCGAGTTAGGTTACGCCCACTCTTGTATGTACTGCGAGGCTTGGCATTGGCTGCACTTATTGTAGCTTTGGCGCGCCCACGCTCTTCCTCTGAAATTACCAAGACGAAAACTACCGAAGGGATTGATATAATCCTTTCTATAGATATGTCCTCCAGTATGCTTGCCAAAGACCTCAAACCCAATAGGATAGAGGCGCTCAAGCGGGTAGCATCTCAGTTTATAGAGCAGCGAGCCTCCGACCGTATAGGGATCGTCGTCTATTCTGGAGAGAGCTATACCAAGGTACCTGCTACCACGGATAAGTCGGTTGTGCTTCAGGCACTTAAGGACATCAAGCAGGGAGAAATAGAGGATGGTACTGCCATAGGTATGGGATTGGGGACGGCCATTAACCGCCTTAAAGATAGCAAGACCAAGAGTAAGGTAATTATTCTAATGACAGATGGGGTAAATAACACGGGGGTAATAGACCCACTTAGTGCGGCCGAACTGGCCAAAGAATATGGCATACGTGTCTATACCATTGGGATAGGTACCAACGGTAAAGCACTTTCGCCTGTGGCCTATAACCCCGACGGCTCTTTGCAGTACGATATGGTACCTGTGGAGATAGATGAGAAGCTCCTCACTCAGATAGCACAAACCACAGGCGGACAGTATTTTAGAGCAACGGATAACCAGAAGTTGGCACAAATATACACTGAAATAGATAAGTTAGAAAAATCAAAGATAGAAGAACTCAAGTACTACCAACATCAGGAGAATTTCCGCTTATGGGCACTCTTAGCCTTGGTTTTCTTGGCTGCTGAGTTCGGATTACGACACACAGTTTTTAGAAGTTTTGTATGATACACCTCGAAGAAAAAATATATTTTTACCTATTGCTCTTGCTTCCTCTTTTTACCTTACTTTATGTAGGGGTACAGCTTTGGAGGGCAAGAGCCGTAAAGCGTTTTGCAGAGAAGCCCACTTTTTCCCGTTTGGCTTCGGAGACTTCCCACTTCAAGCCTTGGGTAAAGTTTGTTTTCTTTATCCTTGTATTCTCCTTTATTGTCATAGGGCTTGTCAATCCCAAAGTAGGGACAAAACTGGAGACTGTAAAGCGAGAAGGAGTGGACATTGTTTTTGCCATAGACGTCTCCAAGAGTATGTTGGCTGAGGATGTGAAGCCTAACCGCATAGAAAAAGCCAAACATATTATCTCCCAAGTTATAGAACAATTACATGGGGATAGGGTTGCCTTTGTGCCCTATGCTGCACAGGCTTACCCACAACTGCCACTGACCTCGGACTACTCGGCCGCCAAGATATTCCTTCAAGGGATTAATACCGATATGCTCTCCTCTCAGGGAACGGCCATAAGGGAGGCTATACAGACGGCCATAGATTACTTTAAGGACTCAGGACAGGCTTCCAAAATACTTGTGATTCTCTCCGATGGGGAAGACCACGAGCAAGGGGTAGGGGATTTGCTGCAAGAGATCAATGATAAGGGAATCCGTATCTTTACCATTGGACTGGGAACCGCTCAAGGAGCGACCATTCCAATCACTGAAAATGGGCAGACCTTTCCCAAAAGAGACAAAGATGGGCAGGTGGTCATTACCAAGCTCAACCAACCTCTATTGGAGGAAATAGCACAAGGGGCATCGGGTAAGTATTTTGACGGTACCAATACACGTGAGGTGTTGGATAATATAAAAAAGGCCTTGGACAATATAGAGAAAAACGAATATGAGTCTCAGGTATTTTCCGATTACAAAGACCAATTCCAGTGGTTTTTAGCTATAGCCTTTGTGTTGTTGGTCATTGATATTTTTATCTCTTACAAGAAAACTTCTTGGGTAAGAGCACTGAACCTTTTCGGTGAAAAGCAGTAGTCAGTGGTTAGCAGTCAGTAATCAGAGGTCGATAGTTAGGCAAAAAACTATAGTCCTTAGATTTTATAATACTAAAACTCAAAACTAATTGTAATGAAAAGAAAGAAAAAACTCTTTATCTTCTTAGCCATAGTGCTTGTGGGAGTGGTAACCTTCCTTTGGCTCAATAGCTCTAAAACACAAGTGGAAATGCCTTCTGTAAGTATAGCCAACAGAGACATCAAGGAAGAAATCTATATCCCTGGCAATGTGTATCCTGTCAAGGAAATAGAACTCAAGTCGCAGCTCTCAGGGGTCTTGGACAAAATCTTTGTCAAGATAGGCGATGTAGTGCAAGAAGGGTCTCCAGTGGCCTCTATCAGCCTTGTACCTAGTACCTTAGAGTTGGAACGCTTGGAGAACAATGTCAAAATGGCTCAGATAAACTTTGATGCGGCCAAGCTCTCCTATGAGCGTTCTAAGAAACTCTATCAGGCACAGACTATTTCCCAAGCTAATATGGAAACCGCTGAAAGAGAATATGGTACGGCCAAGGAACAACTCCTATCGGCTCAGAACCAATTGGCAATCCAGAAAACAGGCAAGGTGATCGGAAAGAGTGAGACCTCCAATATTGTAAAATCCAGTATTTCAGGTACGGTCATAGACCTACCCTTGCAGGAAGGGGCTTCAGTGATTGAGCGTAACACCCTCAATTCAGGAATTACCGTGGCTATCTTGGCCAAGATGGGAGAGTTCGTTTTTCGTACTCAGCTGGCCGAACAGTACTTGGAGAATATACACTTAGGGGATAGTATCTCTCTGGCTTTCAATGCGTATAAAGACCTTAAGGCTACGGCCAAAATCACCAAAATATCCTCCAAAGGTACCTTGGAGAATGGGATCATGAAATACACCTTGGAGGCGGAATTTCCTGTAAATGCACAGATGCCTGTGATTCGCTCTGGCTATTCTGCAACCGCTGAAATTATCCTCAATAGCAAGAAGAATGTACCTTCTATCGAGGAAAAATATATTGGTTATAAGAATGATTCTACCTATGTATGGGTGAAAAATGGGGCAACATTGGAGAAAAAGTATATAGAACTGGGAATTTCCGATGGAAAATATACTGAAGTTACCAAGGGACTAACCACTAACGATAAAATAGTGCAGAATGATTCAGCTCAATGATATTAAAAAGGCCTATCATACCGAATATGACACCCTACAGGTGCTCAAAGGGATCAATCTCACAGTAGAGCGCGGTGAGATGGTTTCTATCATGGGGGCATCGGGTTCGGGCAAATCAACCCTGATGAATATCATAGGCCTATTGGATACTTACGATAGTGGTACGTATTACTTTGATGGTCAGGATATGAGTCTTTTGGATAGTGTAGAGCGCTCGGCCTATCGCAGCCGAAATATAGGCTTCGTATTCCAAGCGGCCAACCTGATTGCCTATAAGAATGTGGTGGAGAATGTAGCCCTGCCGCTCTTCTACCAGCATGTCCCTAAGAAGGAGCGAGAGGAGCGCGCCATGGAAAAGCTCGAACCCTTAGGCATTGCCTCTTGGGCAAAGCACTATCCCAATGAGCTTTCAGGTGGACAGAAACAGCGTGTGGCCATAGCCCGCGCACTGATTGCCAATGCGCCCTTGCTACTGGCCGATGAGCCTACAGGACAATTGGACTCCAAGACAACCGCTGAGGTGATGCAGATCTTCAAAGAGGTGAATGCCAAGGGCACAACTATCGTTATTGTAACCCATGAGGAGGACATCGCCGCCCAGACACAACGCATTATCCGCATTGTAGATGGACTTATACAATTATAATGACTAGTGACCAATGACTAGTGACTAATGACTAGTGACTAGTGACCCGCCTATTATTAAGTAGAGCCTTAGGCTCTTTTATGGGAGCTACAAGCTCCATAATCATAGGTACGAGCAGCAAGCTCGCACCAGCAAGGGGCTAATAATGTTTAATGATTAATGCCAATCAATGATTAACGCCGATAATGATTAATGGCATTAATCATTAAACATTAATCATTATATATTAGGTTTTTCAATTAAAAAAACGTATCTTTGCAAAAGGTTTTTTGAAAGCAATTGTAATGAATAATATACAAATAAAAGATTTTGTACGAGACATTCTTGATTTTCCTAAGAAAGGAGTAGTCTTCAAGGATATAACCCCTATACTATCCAGTGCTGAGGCAACCGAGGCTGTATTGCAACAGCTCTTAGCCCCTCTCAAAAATGAGCGAATAGACAAAGTGGCTGCCATAGAGAGTCGTGGTTTCTTTTTTGGAATCCTCTTGGCACATGCGCTTAAGGTGGGGTTTGTACCTATTAGAAAACCAGGTAAGCTCCCAGGAGAGGTTATAGGCGAACACTATGACCTAGAGTATGGTAACAGTAGCTTAGAGATCCATACCGATGCGATTGCTAAGGGCGAGCGCGTGCTTTTGCATGACGATGTGTTGGCCACAGGCGGTACTGCACAGGCAGCAACCAAGCTCATAGAGCACTTAGGCGGGGAAATCGTACAATGTACTTTCCTTATGGAATTGGACTTTCTTCACGGACGAGAAAAGTTGAAAAAATACAGTATAAATAGTATTCTAAATTATTAATTATGACAAAAAAAATACTTTCAGTACTTGTGCTCATGGGAGCAGGACAGCTCTTTGCACAAGACAACTTGATCAATGCCTTGGCAAACAATCAAGGAAAAGATGTACAAAAGTACTACCAGATTAAGCCTATCTTTGCCTTAGGGGTAACCGATGTCAAAGACCAAGGCCATAGTGGTACTTGTTGGAGCTATACAGGAGCTTCTTTCTTAGAGTCAGAAATGATGAAAAAGAAAAAACAACCTGTGGATTTGTCAGAAATCTATACAGCTCGTAAGGTGTATTTGGAAAAGGCTATTAATTACTTGCGTATGCATGGTGCTCTTACTTGGGGAGATGGTGGCGAATTGCACGATATTATCAATATCTATCGCAAATATGGAGCTGTTCCACAATCTGTCTATACAGGTTTAATTAATGGTGCTACTGTTAATAATTTTAACGAAATGCAAAAGGACCTAGAGGGTTACCTCAAGGGAATTGTAGAGAGTGAAAAAGTACCAGCTGACTGGAAGCAAGTATTTGAACAAAAATTGGATACTTATTTAGGTGCTGTGCCTAAAACCTTCCTCTACAATGGCAAGATGTACGATCCAAAATCTTTTGCTAAAGAAGTAGTAGGCTTAGAGGACGAAAAGTATATAGAAATGCTTTCAGTAGAGCACAAGCCTAAATATCAAAATACTCTTATGGCAGTGCCAGATAACTGGAGCTATGATTACGCCTTCAATGTGAGTATGGAGGATATCATCCGCACCATAGATTATGCACTCAGCAAAGGCTATACCGTAGCTTGGGCAGCCGATGTATCTGAGAAATATTTCAGTTGGAAAAATGGATTGGCCTTGGTACCTGAAAAAGATTACAATGACCTTACAGAGGCAGAACAAAAAGATTATTTCCATGTATACTGGAATGAAAAAGAAATCACACCAGCTTTGCGCCAACAAGGTTTTGATAACTATGAAACTACCGATGACCATGCCATGCACATCGTAGGTCTAGCCAAAGATCAAAAAGGTAGAGAGTACTATATTGTAAAGAACTCTTGGGGAGCTGATAATGATAACAAAGGGTATCTATACGTATCTAAGAACTATGTACGTTACAAAACCATGTCTATCTTAGTCAATCAAAAAGGAACCCCTAAGGACTTGCTTAAAAAATACAAAAAAGCAGGGTATATAAGTTAGTACCCGATACTTAGCATCAAAATTACTATATAATGATAAAAAGATTTTTTTCTGTCTTGGTACTCCTTAGTGCAGGACAGGCCTTTGCGCAAGAAAACTTGATTAATGCATTGGCCAACAACAAGGGCAAAGACATACAGAAGTATTACCAAATTACTCCTGTTTTGGCCTTGGATGCTACCGATGTAAAAAACCAAGGTTGGAGTGGTACTTGCTGGAGCTATGCAGGTTCGTCTTTCTTGGAATCTGAAGCCTTGAAAAAGAAGAAAAAACCTGTAGACTTGGCCGAGATCTACACCGCGCGTAAGATCTATTTGGACAAAGCTATCAATTATGTGCGTATGCAGGGTGCACTTAACTGGGGTGATGGAGGAGAGCCTCACGATGTAATCAATAGCTATCGCCGCTATGGTGTGCTTCCACAATCAGCTTATTCGGGGCTGATCAATGGGGCAACCTATAACAATTTTGACGAGATGCAAAAGGACTTGAAGCCTTACCTAGAAGAGCTTGTCAAAATGAAAAAACTCCCAGACAACTGGAAAGAGGTGTTTGAAAAGAAAATGGATGCCTACTTAGGAGAAGTGCCTAAGACCTTTATGTACAATGGTAAGATGTATGATGCCCACTCTTTTGCCAAAGAGTATGTAGGCTTGGAAGATGAAAAGTATATAGAGATGATTTCCGTAGAGGACAAGCCTAAGTATCACAATGTTCTTATGGCTGTGCCTGATAACTGGAGCTATGATTATGCCTTCAATGTAAATATGGAGGATCTGATCCGTACCATAGACTATGCCCTCAAAAAAGGCTACACTGTAGGTTGGGAAGCCGATGTCTCTGAAAAATTCTTCAGCTGGCAGAATGGTTTGGCAATCGTTCCTGAAAAGGATTTTGAGAGCCTAAGCCCTGCAGAGCAAGAAAACTACTATCATACTTACTGGAAGGAAAAAACAATTACGCCCCAGTTGCGCCAAGAGGCTTTTGATAACTATCAAACCCTTGATGACCACTCTATGCACATTGTAGGCCTAGCGAAAGACCAAACAGGTAAGGAATACTACATAGTGAAGAACTCTTGGGGTACAGAGAATGATAACAAAGGTTATCTGTATGCTAGCAAGGACTATGTACGCTACAAAACCATAGCTATCTTAGTTAATCAAAAAGGAGCACCTAAGGATTTGGTAAAGAAATTCAAGAAAGCCCCTTATACCAGTTTATAATTTTTCTGTTAAACATAGGTTTGAAAAAGGACTATCTCCCTTGGGGGGTAGTTCTTTTCTTTTGATATAAGAGCAAAAAAACTATCCTACACACGGGGTGTAGGATAGCTTACACACAAAGTTACTTGGTACTAACGTAGGCGGTCTGCCGATTTTACCAATTCTTCGTCCCTGCGAATGGCGCGATTGGCCAAAAACAAAAATACGATAGAAATGAATGGGACTACGAGCTGAACACCTTTCTCAGAAAACGAATTTTCTCCAGATGACTGTAGCGTCCTCCACGAAAATACACCCAGTAAAATAAGGTTACTCAATATGTTGAATCTGTTCAAAACAAATTGATTTTGTCGGTTCTTGAAAGCAAATATGCTTATTATAGCCAGTAGGGCACTTAGTCCAAAGAGCAATAATGAAGGCCAATCTCCAAAACTAAAGAACAAAGCAACTCCACTTATAAGGCTGACAATCAGCATATAAATAGTTTGAATACGTTGTATCATTTCATTGATTTAGTGGGGACAAAGATAGTAAAAAAAAATTTCATGAAAAAATGTTTTTCCTTAAAAAAAATGTGTATCTTTGCCATCTCAAATAAGTACTTGAAAATAAAATAGATCGCTTGCTCTACAGGTGATATTCTCAAAATATTCCCAACTATATTTTTAAAAATCTTTCCAAATAGAATATTTTTTCTATTTTAATCCCCTATATAAAATAAACTCATATCAATCTATTGAATATATGTTTGAAATTTCCGATCTGAAGGAGAAAAAACTTCCTGATTTGCAAGAAATTGCACAATCCTTAGGAATGAAAAAATTTAAGACGCTCAAAAAAGAAGAGCTTATCTATCGTATCATTGATTTCCAAGCCGAGAACCCAGCCACGATCCTCTCTGAGAGAGAGACCAAACCCTCTGAGGAGGGAGAGAAAAAGGTGAAACCTGCCAAGGCGGCACCTAAAGCTAAAGAAAATCAGGATAATAGAGATAAAAAAGAAAAAACTCCTAATACCACAAAATCTCAAGAAGCACGTCCTAAAAAAGAGAAAAACAAAAAAGAAGCGCAGCCCAAGGAAAATACTACTGTCTTGGAAAATAAGGATGCTGCTGCTCAACCTACTCGCAGACAACCAGAGAATACTAATAAGGAAAACAAAGGGAAATTCTCCCAACATGCCAATAAGGACAAAAAAGCTAATAATTTCCCCAAACAAGAGCGCAAGGAGGGTGATACAGCTATCCCTGCTGTGAAAAAAACAGAGACTACTCCAGCAGCAAAACCAGTTTCCACGGAAACTGTCCCCCCGACGACCGCCCCTAATCCACTTCCTCAGCCAAATGCTGCCCCTTCAAATCATAACAATACCCCTAAGGTAAATAACAATGAGAATTTTGACAAGGAGAAGAAGAATCGCTATCGCTCTCCAGATTTCGAATTTGACGGGATTGTAGAGTGCGAGGGTGTCTTTGAACTGGTAGCCGACGGTTATGGCTTCCTTCGCTCCTCGGACTTCAACTATTTGGCTTCTCCAGATGATATCTACGTTTCTCCCTCCCAAATTCGTCTTTTCGGCTTGCGTACAGGAGATACTGTACTGGGAACCGTACGTCCGCCTAAGGAAGGTGAAAAGTATTATCCGCTTATTAAAGTACTGAAAATCAATGGTTGTGACCCACAATCGGTACGTGATAGGGTAACGTTTGACAACCTGACCCCTATATTCCCCAATGAAAAATTTAATCTTTCAGGGCGTAGGAGTTCTGTCTCTACCCGTATTATAGACCTTTTTGCCCCTATCGGAAAGGGACAGCGTGGTATGATTGTCGCTCAGCCTAAAACAGGGAAGACGAGCCTTTTGAAAGATATAGCCAATGCCATATCCGACAATCACCCAGAGGTGTATCTCATGGTATTGCTGATAGATGAGCGACCAGAAGAGGTAACTGATATGCAACGTAGTGTACGCGGGGAGATTATTTCCTCTACCTTTGACAAAGAAGCCACTGAGCATGTCAAGATTGCCAATATAGTTTTGGAAAAAGCCAAACGCTTGGTAGAGTGTGGTCACGATGTGGTAATCCTCTTGGATTCTATCACTCGCTTGGCACGTGCATACAACACGGTGCAACCTACCTCAGGTAAGGTGCTCACAGGGGGATTGGACGCCAACGCTTTGCACAGACCTAAGCGCTTTTTTGGAGCCGCCCGCAATATAGAAAATGGAGGTTCTCTCTCTATCATCGCCACTGCCCTTACCGATACAGGTTCTAAGATGGACGATGTGATCTTTGAGGAATTTAAGGGTACGGGTAACATGGAGTTACAGCTGGATCGCCGTATTGCCAACAAGCGTATTTTCCCTGCTATTGATCTGGTGAACTCTTCTACTCGCCGAGATGATCTCTTGCAAGATGAAAAGACACTCCAGCGTATGTGGATCGCCCGTAAGTATCTGTCAGACATGAATTTGGTGGAAGCTATGGAGTTTATCCAAGACAGAATAAGGAAGACAAAGGACAATGAAGAGTTCCTTATGAGTATGAATGAATAAAAAAAATCGGGATCTACTCCCGATTTTTTTTTATTCTTAATTAGTCATCTATACGTAGGAATTTTTCGTTTTGACTGAATTCTAAGTCGATACCTCCTGAGAGTTCTACCTTGTAGCCATAGCGTTTTTTCTTAAGTTCCTTGATTCTTTGTCCATTGTAGTTTTGGCTTACATATTGGGCAATACCACTAGGGATTATCTTGGAAGGAATCTCTGTACCTCTTGATTTTACTTCTTTCCAGTCGCCATTAGGATAGAAATCTATTTCTAAGCCATTGTTAAGTACGACGGTATAATCCTCTACAACGAGCATTTCAGTATCTTTCCATACAGAAGCTACATCGGACTCTGAAAAATGGGTTCTTACATAGGTTTGTGCCTTCTGAGGCAATTCGCTGAATTTGATTTGCACATCTTTAGCAGCGGCAAAATTCACGGCAAAAAGTACAGTAACAACAGTTACGATTTTTCTAAATGTGTTCATAATCTAATGATTTTATTATTTTATGGTGCAAAGGTAAAACATAATTTGGGAAAGAAATGGGAAAGAAAAAAATTTTTCGTACATTTGCACTTCTAAACAGCAGCGATGAAAATACACTTTATTACAGAGGGGGAATCTTCCTTGCAATCCCTTGTAGCGGCACTCTCGCCTGTGCATGAAGTCTCAGAAAGTGGCTCAGTGTCAGAGATTTCCCCAAGTACAGAAGCCGTAGTAATAGGGGAGCATGTATCCCCAACCCATCCGCAATGGCAACAGGCACAAGCACTTGGATTGCCTATCTATTCCTACGGGGCTTTCCTCTATGAATTGCATAAGATGAAAACCAGAGTGGTTATTGCTGGCACTCAGGGAAGAAGTGAGATAGCGGCCATGGTACTACATACGATGGATTATTTTTCCAAAAAAATAGATTATTTTTTGGAATTTCCTATAGGAAATATCCCTACCTGTAAGTATTCTCCTGAGGCAGAATTCGTACTTATTGAGGGCGGAGATACCCTCTCACCCATAGAACAAGTACCTATGTTTCAGCTCTATCGCCCGACTCTTGCACTGATCAGTCATATAGAGAATGGTAAGGAAAAGCAGTATACCAACTTCATAAATACCCTTACCAAAGGGGGGATCCTACTATATAATGAGGAAGATGCGGCTCTCAAAGCATTGGCCGAAAGTACAGAAAACCAACTGCGCCTGATGCCTTATGAGACAGCTCCACACCAGGAAAGTGGAGGCACTACCTATCTTATTACCCCAGAGGGAGAAATGCCCCTGATGATTTCAGGCAAGGAGCATATGAACTACCTATCAGGAGCCAAATGGCTCTGCCAAAACCTCGGTATAGATGAACAAGACTTCTATGAAGCAATAGAAACGTTTAAGTGAAGAGTGAAAAAACAGAAAAGCACTACCTTTTGGATAGTGCTTTTTTTTATGAATACAGTTTTTATAAAGTATTCACATTGTTGAGGTCTTCGAAGGCTTTCTTTACACGAGCGATGAAAGTCTTTTCTCCTTCTCTAAGCCATACACGAGGGTCGTAGTACTTTTTGTTAGGTACATCGGCTCCTTCAGGGTTTCCTATCTGGCTTTGTAGGTAAGCGGCTTTGTTCTTCATATAGTCACGTACCCCTTCGGTGAAAGCATATTGTAGGTCGGTGTCTATATTCATCTTCACCACTCCGTAGCTAATAGCCTCGCGGATTTCCTCAAGGGTAGAGCCAGAACCTCCGTGGAATACAAAGTCAATAGTGTTGTGTGCTACATTGTATTTTTTGGAGATATACTCTTGTGAGTTTCTTAGGATCTTAGGAGTAAGTTTCACATTACCAGGCTTATATACTCCGTGTACATTACCGAAAGCAGCCGCAATGGTAAATTGTGGACTTACCTTGAGGAGTTCTTCGTAAGCATAAGCCACATCTTCAGGCTGAGTGTATAGGCGAGATTCGTCCGCATCGGAGTTATCTACCCCGTCTTCTTCACCTCCTGTGATACCGAGCTCTATTTCAAGGGTCATGCCCATTTTGCTCATGCGCTCGAGGTATTTCTTACAGATTTCAATGTTCTCTTTGAGCGGTTCTTCAGAGAGGTCAATCATATGAGAGCTGAAAAGGGGCTTGCCTGTAGCCTTGAAGTGAGCTTCAGAGGCATCCAATAGGCCATCTATCCAAGGAAGTAACTTCTTGGCGCAGTGGTCAGTATGTAGGATTACCGTAGCACCATAGGCTTCAGCTAGTTGGTGTACTTGTTTTGCTCCTACGATAGCCCCCAAGATAGCTGCTTTTTGGCCTTCGTTGGAAAGGCCTTTACCAGCCATAAATTGGGCACCTCCGTTGGAGAATTGGATAATCACAGGAGCTTTCATAGCTACTGCGGCTTCCAATACCCCATTGATACTGTTGGAACTGATGACATTGGTAGCAGGGAGGGCAAATCCTTTTTGCTTTGCATACTGGAAAATCTCTTGTACTTCTTTTCCTACTGCAACTCCAGGTTTGATGTTGTGATTCATGGTATTATCTTTAATTTTGCCACAAATGTAATATTTTTTCTCCAAACAATAAAATATATTTGAGAAAATTATTTAAAAAATAATTCACTCACCTTTCCTTGTCCCGCCCACTGCATATCATAGACCTCGTCGGCAAGGGTAGGGTCACTTTCTATTTGTAGCCCTTGGGTTTCGGCTTTGAGCTTTAGTAGGTTTCCGATAGTGAATTTGCTGTTGAGTTTTTCTAAGAGAGCATTTACGCCACTTATAGAAAGCGCCTGGGCTACCTGTCCTTGGAAAGGGAGTTCCATCCAGATAATCTCTTTAGCCTCCACGTCCAACACCCCAAAGAGCAGTCCCTTCTGCAAGGGCTGGGTGATACGCACCTGATGAATCACAGCCGAAGGATCATAAGCCACTCCAGTCCGTTCGGATACTTTCATCTTATACTTACTATCCATCCATCCTACCACTAAGTTAGGCGACAAAGCACCACAAGAATACGCATTGCAGACAAAGGTTACATATTTGGCCTTGTGCTGGCGTAGGGTATTGACGTCAATATTGATATATTCGGCCGTACCTACCTTGTCAGGGATACTGCGAATATCTCCGCTGTGCTGGCACCCTAAGGTGGTAAGTTGCCCGAAATAGCAAGTATCCGTCCTATCCTGATAGATAATACGGCAGGACAAGTCCATATCGAGATGCTGAGCAGGCAGGTCTTTACCCCATTGCATAAAAAGGCGTATTTCGTTACCTTCTAATGGGAAACGAGTACCCATAAGGGTCGCATTGAAGTCATGTACATTATGGCTTCTATCACCTATAGGCAAAGGAATATGGTAGAGTTGTGGGTCTATATAGATAAAATGGTGCTCGTTTTCCTCCTTAGCGAACTGATGCTGTATTGTCCATAAGCAAAGATCTTCTATCTTAGCCTTCATCTCAGCCAATTGCTCCTCATTATAGCTTTCGACAACCAAGGGATGCTTAGGAATCTCCACTCGTGTTCCCATGATGGTCTGTACGCTGCGTTTGCCCTCTTTGCTAAAGTACAAATCGGCATACGTATTTAGGGTAAAGAGTAGGCGAGTAGGCACTTGGTCTATGATTTCCTTGAAGGCAGAAAGCGTGTCGTCGGCTCCCAGCCAAAGCATACAAGCAAAGAGAGAGCGGGCAAAGACCCCAGGGCGCTCCTTGAGCAGGGAAAAAGCCTTTTCGCTATCCATATTTTGGTAAGCGGCATTAAGTTCGGCTTGCCATACACTATAACGCTCGTTATAGAATACATCCAAAAGAGTAGCGAGCTTTTCAAAGCCCTTCTTCTTGCTGTATTCTGCCAAGCGCAAGGCACGGATAAAGCGCACCCACATCTCACGCTTGGGGTGCATGATCTCACATGCCTTTTCCGCTGAAAGAGGTAAGGCATTGAGCCAACGCGCTACTCTGGCACATTCCTGGCGGGAGTACTTGAGCTTGAGTTCTTTTTGTGCTCTTTCTTTGACAGTCATACTCAGGTCTAAGGATCTGACGATATGATAGTTGTTCTTAGTATCCTTCTTCATGATGGTCTTAGGTTCTACAATTTGTAAAAAACCTGTTCTTTTATACCACAAATAGCGCAATATATCGGTAGGAGAGCTAAAGCAAGCTCCAGCTTCGGCCTCCTTACCCTGAGCAATATAACTATCTACTACCAAGACGAGCGTTTCTTTCATACCGATACGAGTCTCAGGAGCTACTGAAAAGTAAGGTAACAGCAGCTTAAGCGAATCGGACTGAGTGGCATCCAAAGCAGTTTTGGAGCTTAATAGGTTTTGGAAAAAGGTATTGGCCTCTGCCTCACGCCATAGGTCAAGGATTTTGAGTTTGCTACCCTGTCCTTGATATTCTATTTCACCCAATTCAAAAGGGGTACCACAGAAAGGACAACCATTGTAGCGATCCAGCGGAAAAGTACCATAAGGAATATAGTGTCCGCAGGCTAAAAAGCGTTCATGCTTAGGGGTAAAAGGCTCCTTATGATTTTCTTTCTTATAGCTCTCTTCATATAGATAGTCAAAGTAATCATCAGACTTTATCAAATGAGGATATTGGTTATAAAAAGCGGTGATAAGATGGTCAATAAAGCCCTCGCCTGTAGGCACTTCCCAATTCTTGATAAGGGGTGTCCAGTTGAGTTTTACATGAAGTACCTCTTTTATTACCTTGACAACAGACTGGCGATACTCGTTTGTTGTACCATTGATAGCATGCAAAAGGTCTTCGGTAAGGCCAAAACCATGCTTTCGCAAGGCAGCTACCAATTCCAAGGTACCTGGTTGTATAGCCTTTTGAGAAGGCATCGTATCAGGGACGAATAAAGCGTTTTGCCTAAGGGCAACTTTCAGTAGGGCGGTTATCTTTTCCATAGCATTATACAATAAAAAAAGAAAGGTAATCACAGAAGTAAATCTTAACCTAAAAGAGAGAAGTAACTTCTGTTTGACCTTTCTTAGTTGTTTTTTGTAGGACAGACGGGACTCGAACCCGCAACCAGGGAGTTAGAAGCTCAGAAGTAAATAGTAATTGACCTCCTCAAGGAGAATAATCTTACTATTGACCTGCTCTACCCAATTGAGCTACTGTCCTAATGTTAATCTCTCTTTCTGGGTGCAAAATTACAACCCTGCTGCGCAATGTTTTTGCGTAGTTGTAGAAAAAGAGAAAGATTAACAAAAATATAACATTATTGTAATTTATACCGCTACATTGAAATCCCTAAGTGCTTCATTTAGAGATGTTTTTAGATCGGTAGAGGCTTTTCGCTGTCCGATGATAAGGGCGCAGGGTACTTGGTAAGCGCCAGCGGGGAATTGCTTGGTATAGCTCCCTGGAATCACCACTGAGCGGGCAGGGACATAGCCCTTGTATTCTACTGGTTTTTCACCTGTTACATCTATAATCTTGGTGGAGGCTGTCAGTACTACATTGGCACCTAAGACAGCTTCTCTCTCTACGCGTACTCCTTCTACTATGATGGAGCGAGAGCCTAAGAAAGCGCCGTCCTCTATCACTACAGGGGCTGCTTGTAGGGGTTCCAATACGCCTCCTATACCTACCCCTCCGCTTATGTGTACATTCTTACCCACTTGGGCACAACTACCCACGGTAGCCCATGTATCGACCATGGTACCACTATCCACATAAGCACCAATATTTACATAAGAAGGCATCAGTACGACCCCTGGGGCGAGATAAGCCCCACGACGAGCGGTAGCAGGGGGTACTACACGTACGCCCTTGTCCTCATAGTTGTGCTTAAGAGGAATCTTATCATAGTACTCGAAGATCCCTACCTCTTTGGTTTCCATTTTGCGGAAAGGAAAGTATAGAATGACTGCTTTTTTAATCCATTCGTGTACATACCAGCCCTTATCAGAGGGAGTGGCTACCCTTAGTTCTCCACGGTCGAGTAGGTCTATGGTAGCATCAATGGTTTTCATAGTAGCTTCATCGGAAAGCAGATGGCGGTTTTCCCATACAGCCTCTATTTTCTCTTGTAAATCTTTTATATTCATAATTGATGATTCATTTCTTATTTGCAAAGATAAGAAATTTAATGATTGATGAAGTAATGTTTAATGATTAATTAACGCCTTAAGATTGGTATACCAGGTGCTTGTAAGGAGCCCCTGCGAGCATCTTCATATCGGCATATACAAAGCCCATACGAAGGTAAAGTTTTTCCGCTTGGGGGTTGTCCATGGAGACCAATAGTCCTATGGTCTCTCCCTTGAGCTGTTCTTTGAGGTGAAGTAGCAGGGAGGAGCCTATACCCTTGCCTTGTGCTTTTGGGGATACGCTGAGGGTATCTATATAAAATTCACCGGCTTGTGTCTCTTTCTCCAAGCGTATATTGTGGCCGTAGGAGGCTTTGACAAAGTCAAAAACAGATTGTGACAAGGGATCTATATGGGCACCATTGTAATAGACAAGCGAGCCGAGAATCTGTTTGTCTTTTTCATATACCAAAGTATTCTCGTAAGAATACTGATTGTTCTGCTTTAAGAAGAGTCTTTCCAAGAATCGGACAGACTCATGGGGGTCTTCCCGCTGGATAAGTTTGAAAACGATTTCAGACATAGCCTGAAACATAAGGGGTGCCACAAAAGGGGCATCGGCGGGGGTGGCTGTACGTATCATTGAAATAGGTAAGTAATGGTTCCGAGTTGTTTGTTTTTGCTATCTTTGTTAAAGCGAGCTTTGCGGGCGTAATAGATAGCATTGTCTATCAAGCATCCGTTGGCTGTACTTGAAGAGGCTTTGTTATAAGAGGCCTCTATGACTCGTCCTTGGTCATCTACAGTGATATTGACGACCACTTTGCCTGATTCCTCACAAGTATAGACGGGGTTAGGGAGTTCTGCAACGGCTTCTCTTCCAGAGAGATAATAGGAAATAAGGGTACGCTTATTGGCTTTTTTCTCATTCTTGTTTTGTGGCTTATATTTCTCCAAATCTTTGAAAGACATACCATCATTGACCTTATAGGGTTCCACTTTGGGTGGTTCTACGCCTTCTGCTTCGCCAGGGGTTTTATCTGTCTGACCAGAGGCTTCTTGGGCTTGTTGTTTGGCCAAAAGGTCGTCCAAACTCTCAAAGTCTTTGGCCTGTTTGATACGAGAATCAGCTTCGTTATAGGAGCGGGTGGTTATTGGCGCATTATCGGGAACACTTTCTTGTTCTTTTTGGGTATCCTCAGGGATTTTTTCTTCCTTTAGGAGCTTGTCTATTTCCTCGGCAGGGGGAATCTCTAACCAAATCTCTTCAGGCTTATTATTGACCCTAATGATAATAAATGAAACCACTATACAAAGCATAATCACTAAGGTAATGACGAAAGCCCTTTCCTTACCAGACAAGCTTGTGGCTTCAATTTCTCTCTTAATGTATTGTGTTAGTTTCATGGGGGGTGTGGTTTATAAATTGTTGCACAAAGTCCTCAGGGGTGTAGGCTTGTGCTACAGCGTATGCTCCTATCTGAGTACGCCTTAGGGAGGTAAGGTGAGCTCCACTACCTAAGGCCTTGCCTATATCATGTACCAAGGAACGTATATAAGTCCCTTTGCTACAATGTACCTTAAAGGAGAGTTCTTTTTCTCCTATGAGGGAGAGTTCTAAGGCATGTATGGTAATAGCTCTTTTGGGTACTTCGGTAGTCTCTCCTTTGCGAGCGAGCTCATAGAGGCGCTTTCCGTCTTTTTTGATAGCCGAGAATAGGGGAGGGGCTTGAATGAGATCTCCAACAAACTGTTCTCTGACCTGCTCAATGAGTTCGGGAGTGATATGCTCGGTTGGGAAGGTGGCGTCAATCTCTGTTTCTAAGTCATAGGAAGGAGTAGTAGCTCCAAGCGCAATGGTGCCAGTGTATATCTTGGGAGCGTCCTGTATCTGAGGGATTTGCTTGGTATGCTTGCCTGTGCATAGTATCAAAAGCCCTGTAGCCAAGGGGTCGAGGGTGCCAGCATGGCCTATCTTGAATTTTTTCAGGCGATACTTCTTCATGATAGCCCACTTGAGTTTGTTGACCGCTTGGAAAGAACTCCAGTGTAAAGGTTTGTCAATCAGTATGATAGTTCCTTCTATGAGTGATTGCATAGGTAAAATGATTTTTAAGGAAATGAAAGTTGTGGCAAAAGTACATTTATTTTTTTAATTCTAATAGCTTTTTGCGAAAATAAATCAGTCAAGCGGAAAAAATAAGAGTGAAGAGGATACTTTTCTCTTTTCTCTTCTTCCACTTCACAATTGATATTTCGGACTTATAAGTGTTAAATTTATGTTTATTTAGAATGAAAACAAAATACCCTTGAAGCATTATTTTTCTTTGGAGAATGCGAAAAATTGATTATTTTTGCAATGGAAATAAAAAAACAAAACATTAACAATATGCCAACGTCTTCAAATGAAAGCACCCCTAAAAAAGGCCGATTTTTTCGGTATCTGATTCCTTCTTTTGTAGGAGTTATATTGGGCTTGTGTGGGTATATATTTTACCTTTCCAAGGCGCATTCTTATCTTTCAGATGACCCTAAGGCGTGTGTGAACTGCCATATCATGGAGCCTGAATATGCTACATGGTCGCACTCCTCACATGGTCGCAATACGGTCTGCAATGATTGCCATGTACCTCATGACAATGTATTCCGTAAGTATTACTTCAAGGCCAATGACGGGCTAAGGCATGCTACCATGTTCACCTTTCGACTCGAACCCCAAGTGATCAAAATGCATGCTCCAGGGCAGAAGGTAGTACAGGAGAACTGTATCCGCTGCCACAGCACTCTAGTCTCAGAAGTAAGGCTAGGTAAAGTAACTGCTCCTATGGCACATGCCGATAATGGTAAGCTCTGCTGGGAATGTCACCGCGAGGTGCCTCACAGTCGCGTACGCGGATTGAACTCTGCGCCTCACTCTCCTGTACCCATTATAGATGATATGGGTGAAAATACCCCACAGTGGATACAGGACTTAATAAAAACAGAAAAAATAACTGATTAAAAACAAACTAATTTATACAACGATGAAAAAGAAAAATTGGTTACTAGTAGGAATATTAGCTGTAGTGACGTTCCTTTTAGGATTGTTAGCTAATTCCATAATGAATAGGTCTCATGAGGCCGAATTTATAGCCAAAGGTGGTAATAACTTGGAAGACCAAGAATGCCGCAATGAGCTTTACAAACAGTTCTACCCTCGTCAGTATGACTCTTGGGAAGCTACTGCCGATACCACTTTCCGCTCTAAGTATATGAGCAGTCAAGATGATGATCTCTTGGCACTACGTCCTGAAATGGTAATCCTTTGGGCGGGCTATGCCTTCTCTAAGGAATACAATGCACCTCGTGGCCACATGCATGCCATAGAGGATGTTACCAAAATCCTCCGTACAGGATCTCCTTCTGAGACTACCCACTCTCCACAGCCAGGTACTTGCTGGACTTGTAAGAGTCCTGATGTACCTCGCCTTATGAAGAAAGTAGGTTTGGAAGAATACTATAGTGCTCCTTGGGACAAGTGGGGTAGCGAAATTGTGAACCCTATCGGTTGTGCTACTTGCCACAATACTAAGACTATGAAATTGGAAGTACACCAACCAGCGTTGGCTGAGGCTTTTGCTCGCCAAGGAAAAGACATCAACAAAGCGACTCACCAAGAAATGCGCTCCCTTGTATGTGCTCAATGCCACGTAGAGTACTACTTCAAAGGGGATAAGAAATATCTCACTTTCCCATGGGATGAAGGTATGACTGTGGAAAAAAATGGAAGAATATTATGACAAAGAAGGCTGGACAGACTATGTTCATAAAGTGAGTCGTGCTCCTATTATCAAGGCACAACACCCCGATTATGAGCTTTCTCAGCTCGGTATCCACGGACAGCGTGGGGTATCTTGTGCAGACTGCCACATGCCTTACAAGACCGATGGTGCAGTGAAGTTCTCCGACCACCAAATCTCCAGTCCTTTGCGTAATATTTCTGCCAGTTGCCAAACTTGTCACCGCCAAAGCGAAGAAGACCTTAGAAAGAATGTATATGACCGACAAGATGCTGTATATGGTATGCGTATGAAACTTGAAAAGGAATTGGCTAAAGTACATTTTAAAGCTAAATTCTTGTGGGACAATGGGGCAACTGAAGAACAAATGAAACCTACCTTAGCTCTTATCCGTAAGTCTCAATGGCGTTGGGATATGGTACACTCCTCACATGGAGCGGCTTTCCATGCTCCTATAGAGTCAGAGCGTCTCCTTAGTGATGGGCTTATTTATGCTCTTGAAGCTGAAAAGAACTTGGATGTGCTTAAAGAAAAATTACATATCGCAGCTGAGTTCGTAATGCCTGATATCAGTACTAAGGCTAAAGCTCAAAAAGAAATAGGCTTAGACATACCTAAGGAAGAAGCAGCTAAGAAAGAGTTCTTGAAAACTATCGTTCCTAAATGGCTCGAAGAAGCTCGTAAAGAAGGTCGCTTAGTTACACAAAAATAGTGCGAACAGCACAAACAATTAGGGGCGAATGACAATTCGCCCTTACTTTTTATATTTTGATTAATCATTAATCATTAATCATTAACCATTAATCATTATTAATGAAGTCTTATCCTTTCGCTATTGTTTTTTCTCTTACCGCTGTAGTGGTAGGACTGGTGCTACAACTCTCCATAGGAAGTATCAGTAAGAGTTGGTTTAGCTTTCCTTACAATGTGGTAGGGGGAGCTGTCTTTGTCTTTCTGACAACGGCTATTTATTTTCTTTGGCGCAAGACCAACTTTATACTTCGTTTTGCCTCGGCACCTTTTGCCATTGTTACGGTAGTAACACTTGGGGTACTGACCATTGGGCTGGGAAGTATCAATGTAAAGCCTGAGGAACTTACAGGTATCCTGGGCAAGTTGGGCTTAGATGACCTTACCAAGACATGGTATTTTGGCCTTGTTTTCTTTTTGACCTTAACCAATCTTTGGTTTTCTATCCTTAAGCGCTCTATGGTTTATCAGCGTAAGAATATTGCTTTCTTGCTCAATCATTTCGGTTTGTGGCTGGCTATGTTTGCAGGCGTCTTAGGTCAGGGAGATATTGTTCGCCTTACGATGGACCTTAAGAAGGATATCCCCCAGTGGCAGGCCAAAACAGCCGATGATAAGGTAGTAAATCTGCCTCTGGCGATAGAACTCAAGGAATTTTCTATAGACATTTATCCTAACAAACTCTTTGTGATAGATACCACAGGTACTTCGCTGCCTAAAGGAAAACCTATTGGTTTCATGCTGGAGCTAGAAGGGGAGCAGGCCACGCTACTGAATTGGAAAATCACCTTACACAAGTATTTAGAAAAAGCCATTCCAGATACAGATTCTACTTATATTAATCATACTATGTGGGGAGCTACCAATGCAGCTTTAGTTACGGTAGAGGACTTGCGTACCCACCAGAGAAAGAAAGAATGGATTTCAGCAGGGAACTTTCAGCTGGCCCCTCGTGCAATAGACTTAGATAAAGAACATACCCTAGTTATGGCGCCACCTGAAGCACGTAAGTTCCAATCTCAAGTACTTATCTATCAGAAGGGTAGCAATCGTATCTTGGAGGAAAAAATAGAAGTTAATCACCCTATAAGCGTAGGCGGTTGGCGTATCTATCAGCTCAGTTATGATGAGCGTATGGGGCGCTGGTCAGATCTCAGTGTAGTGGAACTGGTATCAGACCCTTGGCTTCCAGTGGTGTATGTAGGTATTTTCTTACTTATTGCAGGCGGTGTAGCGCTATTATTTGAAGTAAAAAGGAATTAGTTGTTGTCAGTAGTCAGAAGTCAGAAGTCAGTAGTTAGTTGTCAATTGTTAGTTGTTAATGCGAATTAATAGTTAAAACTATCTGTATAATCTAATTCGCTAAGACGCAATAAATTGCGTCTCTACGGATAACTACGCTCATCAGGAGTTGTCTTAGCCAGCGTTAGGGTAGAGACGCAATTTATTGCGTCTTAGAAAGTTAGCAAATAATATTTTAACTATTGATTCGAATTGTCAGTTGTTAGTCTCTAGAAACTAATCACTAATCACTAACCACTAATCATTAACCACTAATCACTAATCATTAGTCACAAATCACTAAATTATGTGGTCATATTTTAACATCATCACCTACCTTACCATAGCCTTATGGCTTGTGGGAGGCGGGTTTATTTATAGCAAAAGTAAAGCCCTAAGAGGCTTTGCTATTACTAGCCATTTGGTAGCAACAGTACTCATAGGAGGCTTTATTGTTGCCTTGTGGAAAGGATTGGAGCGTCCGCCCTTGCGCACCTTGGCCGAAACACGTATATGGTATGCTTTTTTTATGGGGCTGATAGGCTATGCGATCTATCTGCTCTATAGGCAAAAATGGATGCTCAGCTATTCGGCGGTGATGGGCATTGTCTTTGTAGGACTTACCTACACCCACCCCGATACGATGAACAAGGCACTGATGCCTGCCCTGCAAAGTGTGTGGTTTATCCCGCATGTGATTGTCTATATCTTTGCCTATGCCATGCTCGGTATGGCTTCACTGACGGCCTTTTATGGGATTTATCGCTATAAGAGGGGACAGGAGATCCTTTCGGTCTTTGCCCTTACAGACCAGCTTATTAAGATAGGCTATGTATTCCTCACCTTTGGGCTGCTTTTTGGGGCTCTTTGGGCGAAGGAAGCATGGGGACACTATTGGACATGGGATCCCAAAGAAACGTGGGCTTTTATCACTTGGCTGGGTTATTTGGTCTATCTACATCACAAGTATAATCATAAAGAGAAAAAGCCCTTACAGAGTTTTATCATTGTAGGGATAGCCTTTATATTGCTCCTTATCTGCTGGTTTGGGGTCAATTATCTCCCCACAGCCCAACTGAGCGTACATACTTACACAGGGTAAGGAGCTAATGAATTAATGTGCCAGCAATGGTTAAAAAATAGTTTTATCAGTAGAAGTGGATTTAAAAGATTTTACAGAAATTGTCAAATTACCAAATTATTTGTACTTTTGCCGCTTGAAAAATATATGTCTATGAACTTTCATGTTCCCACTATGGCGGAGCTTAGCGCACAAGGGATTAAGCCCGATGTCCTTTTCTGGATAGGCTGTGCAGGCAGCTTTGATGAGCGGGCACGCCGTGTGACCAAGGCTATGGCCAAGATACTCCACAAGGCGGGGGTTTCTTTTGCGGTTCTGGGTGCCGAAGAAGGTTGTACAGGCGACCCCGCTAAGCGTGCTGGCAATGAGTTCCTCTTCCAGATGCAAGCGCTGACCAATATAGAGACCCTTAATAACTATGGTATTACCAAGATTGTAACGGCTTGTCCGCACTGTTTCAATACCTTGTGCAACGAATATCCTGCCTTAGGGGGTAAGTATGAGGTCTTGCACCATACCCAGCTCCTACAACAGCTTTTGGACGAAGGGCGACTGAAGGTAGAGGGAGGAATGTTCAAGGGCAAGCGCATCACCTTTCACGACCCTTGCTACTTAGGACGAGGCAATGGAGAGTATGAAGCACCGAGGGCTATCTTGGAGAAGTTGGAAGCAGAGATTGTAGAGATGAAGAAAAGCAAAGCCCGTTCTTTCTGTTGTGGGGCAGGAGGTGCTCAGATGTTTAAGGAAGCCGAAAAAGGAACAGGAGAGATTAACAATGCTCGTGCTGCTCAGGCCTTGGACGTACGCCCTGAGATTATCGTAACGGCTTGTCCGTTCTGTAATACCATGCTCACCGATGGAGTAAAAAACCAACAAAGGGAAATCGTCCCCGTTAGCGATATTGCTTTGCTGATAGAACAAGCGGAAGAACTGTAATAATGATTAATGCCAATAATGATTAATGCCAATAATGATTAATGATCAATGGAGGGCTAATTGTTATTAATCCCTTTAATATCCTTGTTATTAATCATTAAACATTAATCATTAAACATTAATTATCATGGGAAGTAAAAACAAACTCAAACGATTTAAAGAAAACGAAACCTTTGCCAATGTGATTCAGCCCAACCGAGAGGAGGTAATCGCGGGTAATTTCCCACTCAAAGGGGTGTGGGCAAGGGATTTTTTCAAAAATAACCACCCTATCGTCTTGGAATTGGGTTGTGGAAGGGGAGAATATACGGTAAATCTAGCCAAAGAGTACCCCGATAAGAACTTTATAGGTGTGGATATCAAGGGTGCACGCTTCTGGAGAGGGGCGAAAACAGCTTTGGAGGAGCAAATCCCCAATGCCGCCTTTCTTAGAACCCAAATAGAACTGATAGACCACCTTTTCGCTCAAGGAGAAGTATCCGAGATATGGATTACCTTTCCCGATCCTCAGATCAAGTACAAGCGTACCAAGCATAGGCTTACCAATCAGGATTTCTTGGCCAAGTATAAGCATATCCTTTCCCCTGAAGGGCTTATACACCTGAAGACCGATAGTGAGTACTTGCACGGATATACCTTGGGACTCTTGCATGGTATGGGACATGAGATACTTTATGCCAATCACCATATCTATCGTAACGAAGGCGCTCCTAAGGAAGTACTGACCATACAGACCACTTATGAAAAGCAGTATCTAGCTCAGGGCAAACCTATTACCTATATTCGTTTTCGATTGAAAAAATAAAGACCTTTCTAGGTAGAGAAACTCCCACAGATTACATGGATTTGAAGGTATCTGTGAAATCTGAGGGAGTTAAGTTTTTATAAGAAATTATTTATCCCTTAGCGTCGGCTAAGAACTTGGCCAAACCTATATCGGTAAGGGGGTGTTTCAAAAGGCCTAAGATGGCTGAAAGGGGAGCGGTAATAACATCGGCACCTATCTTGGCGCACTCTATGATGTGCATGGTATGCCTTACAGAAGCGGCAAGTACCTGAGTCTGGTAACCATAGTTGTCATAAATCAGGCGAATATCGGCAATCAGACCAAGCCCATCGGTAGAGACATCGTCCAAGCGGCCGATAAAAGGGGATACATAAGTAGCGCCTGCTTTGGCAGCCAAGAGCGCTTGTCCTGCTGAAAAGACTAAGGTACAGTTGGTTCTGATTCCCTTTTGAGAGAAGTAGCGAATGGCACGTATCCCGTCCTTGATCATAGGCACCTTAACCACAATCTGAGAGTGGAGTGCCGCTAAGGCTTCTCCTTCTTTGATGATTCCTTCATAATCAGTGGCAATTACCTCGGCAGAGACATCACCCTGTACCATTTCACAAATCTTCTTATAGTGCTCAAGAATGTTGGCTTCTCCGCGTATACCTTCCTTGGCCATGAGAGAGGGGTTGGTAGTTACCCCGTCCAAAACCCCTAAGTTTTCGGCCTCTTCTATCTGTGCCAAATTGGCCGTATCAATAAAAAATTTCATGTGTATAGTATTTTATGACAAAGGTACTATTTTCTTTTGAGATAACCCCCAAAAATAGGAAAAATCTTTTCAAGAAAAATTTTTTAATATGTATAAATAATCGTATCTTTGACATTTATTACAATAATCTAAAACAAACTATACATGGGAACTTATATCGTGGGGGATAGGGATTTTGAGGAAATTCCTTCCCTGAGTGCTAAAGCACTACGTATCAATCTGAATAAACATATCTACGGGACTTTCTCGGAAATAGGGGCAGGCCAAGAGACTGTGCGTTATTTCTTTCGTGCAGGAGGGGCATCGGGGACTATAGCCAAGGCAGTGAGTGCCTATGATAAGAATTTTAGCGACGCTCTCTATGGGGCGGAAAAGGATGGACGTTATGTAACCGAAGGGCGCCTCAAGAAGATGCTTAGCCACGAGATTAAGCTCTTGGAGGAACGCTTGCCACGAGACAAATATCCGGACAAACTCTTCTTCACTTATGCCAATACGGTTACCACGATTGACTTTGCCAAGCGCTACAAAGGGCATGGATGGGTAGGGATTCGTTTTCAGACAGAACCCGAAGGGGGGTATAATGATATTATCCTACATATTCGTTTTCACCAGACAGAAACTCGAGCCCAACAAGAGACCTTGGGTAAGCTAGGGGTGAACCTCATCCATAGTGCTTTCTATAAGGCGGATAAACCACAGCGCATCGTCAAGTATCTCTATGACCATATAGACAAAGACCTCATCGAGATAGATATGATTAACTTCTCAGGGCCTAAATTTGCGGAGGTAGATAATCGCTTAATGAGCTTGCAACTAATCAAAAATGGCATGACCGAAGCGGTGATGTTTGACGCCGATGGGAACAACCAACTCCCTGCTGAACAGCTCTATAAGAAGAATATCCTCACCCTTAGGGGTAGTTTCCGCCCAGTGACCAATGTCAATATAGACATGCTCGAACGCTCCTTGGAACTCTTTCTCAAGGAAAAGGGCGTAGAGAAGGACAATACACAGGTGATTTTTGAGATTACTCTCTCCAACCTTTTGGCCTCTGGGGAGTTGGACGAACAAGATTTTATGGATAGGGCACGTATCCTCTGCTCGCTGGGCTATAAGGTGCTTATTTCCAACTTCAAGGAGTACTACCGCTTGGCCGAATATTTCTCCAATTATACCAAAGCACAGATGGGTATGGTTATGGGAGCGGATAACCTGATAGCGATTTTTGAAGAGGACTATTATAAGCACCTAAGTGGCGGTATTTTGGAGGCCTTCGGAAAGCTCTTCTATCGCGATATCAAAATCTACCTATATCCTATGCGCAATAAGGAAACAGGCCAGATAATCACCAGCAATAACATCCATGTATCGCCTCGTATGAAGGAGTTGTATAAGTTCTTTAAATTCAATGAAAAAGTGGTAGATATAGAAAACTATGATGCCAAGAACTTGAATATTCGTTCTCGTGATATTGTACAACAGATAAAAAGCGGGCAAGAAGGCTGGCAATCCGCGCTGCCTAAGGGGGTAGCTGAAATGATAGAGAAGAACGGCTATTTCGGCTGGAACAAAGATAAGACTGATTAGACTCGTGAAGGTGTCTAAAAATAAAGGAGTGTTGCCCTAAGAGCAACACTCCTTTATTATAAGTATTAAATTCTACATAGTTGCAAAAAATGCTTCCATTTTCTCTCTCTCTTCCCTGGCCAACTCAGGGTCTATAAGGATACGCCCACTGTGCTCATCGGTGATGATTTTCTTACGGGTAGAGATTTCCACTTGTACCTGAGGCGGAATCACGAAGAAAGATCCACCAGAGGCACCACGCTCTACAGGTACCACAGCTAAGCGGTTTACCACACTATTGCGAATACGTTGGTAAGCACTCAAAAGGCGTGGTTCTATCTCGGAGGAGATTTCCATTTCCTTTTTAAGGAGAGTTTCCTCATCCTTTTGGGTTTCTTCAAGGATAGATGAAAGCTCTTCTTTCTTGTGTTGTAGGTGCTTTTTGCGCTCTTCAAGTTGTTCTTTTATCTTGGAGATAGAGAGTTTCTTTTGCTCAATATCCGCTTTGAACTCTTTGAGGTGTTTTTCAGCCAATTGGATTTCAAGCTCTTGGAACTCTATTTCCTTGGAGATAGCGTTGAACTCACGGTTGTTACGTACATTTTTCTGTTGTTCCGCATATTTTTTGATAAGCGCTTTGCTCTCCTCAATAAGGTTCTTTTTGGCGGTGATATCCACATTGATCTTTTCAATATCATCGGTCAGACGCTCGGCACGACTTTCCAATCCAGCCACCTCATCTTCTAAATCTTCTACTTCCAAGGGGAGTTCGCCACGCACATTTCTCAGTTCATCTATTTTGCAATCAATGAGTTGCAAATCATATAGGGTTCTTAGTTTGTCCTCTACGGATACTTCTTTTTTTGTCATAACTATAAGTAGTTGATAGGATTCGTATTTGTATTCGCTAAATAAAATGCAAAGGTACTAAATTTTTTCGTAAGTTGTTCCCATAAAAGCAATTTTGTGAATTGTTCGCTTTCATAGTGTCCTATATCGGCCAAAAGCAGCTGTCCTTCGGCCTTGAAAAATTCGTGGTACTTAATATCGGAAGTGACGTAGGCATCGCAACCAGCGGCTATGCAAGCCCCTATAGCATCGGCACCACTTCCCCCCAGTACGGCCACTTTTTGTATCTTTTTTCCTAAGAGAGCAGAGTGCCGTACACAAGCGGTTTGCATGCGTTCCTTTACAAAGTTAAGGAAAGGGAGTTCTTCCATAGGTGTCTCTAAATAGCCTATCATACCTAGCCCTATATGCTGGTGGGTATTCTCTAGGGTATAGATCTCATAGGCGACTTCCTCGTAAGGATGATGAGTGAAGAGAGCTTGTAAGATACTACGCCTGAGGTGCTTAGGGAAAATCACACTGATACGGGTCTCTCCTTCGCTATGAAATACTTCAGGCACTCCTATGGTGGGATGACTCTGGGCATTGCCCATATAAGTACCCATGCCTTCTGTATTGAAACTACACTTGGCGTAGTTGCCTATATTTCCTGCACCTGCAGCAAAGAGGTGTTCTCTTAAGAGAGCGGCATCCTTGTGGGGGACATAGGTTACCAATTGTTCTATGGTATGGGCTTGGGGGAGGAGTATTTCTCGGTTGGAGAGTGCTAAGCGGTCGCAGATACGGGCGTTGACCCCCCAGAAGGAATTATCCAAGGCGGTGTGTATCGCATAGATAGCGATATGGTGTTCTATAGCCTTGATAACGGTGCGTTCCACATAGCTGCTCCCAGTGAGTCGCTTAAGACCACCGAAGATGATCGGGTGGAAACTTACAATGAGGTTACAATCCCGTGCTATGGCCTCCTCAACGACCGACTCTAAGGTGTCGAGGGTAATGAGTACCCCACGCAAAGGCGTATCGGGGTTTCCTACCAGTAGGCCTACATTGTCGAAATCCTCCGCATAGGTAAGGGGCGCAAGGGTTTCCAAGTACTGGATAACATCTTGTATTTTCATTGTAGCAAAAGTAAATCAGAACAAGGGTATTAGAAAATATTGTCTTCGGTGAGACTGCTCACTTTCAAGTATTTAGAAGAAGCTAAATATCTCTTGTTGGTGTAATAGGCAAAGACCATAGTTCCATCCTTGATAGTTTCAATAACCTCTTTGTATATGTTTGTAGGCAACACAGGGCAGCCCAAGCTACGGCCAAAGCGTCCGTTTCTCTTTAGGAAGTCCTCATTCATATAGTCGGCTGTATGGATAACAATCCCGCGCTTATAGGCATTGGAATTGTAGTTATGTTCGTTGCCATAAAGTTTTAGACTAAAGCCTGCATCACCATTGTAGGTCTTGCCAGTAACATAGAACCCCAAGCTACTCTTGTGGGATTCTTCCTCGTTGGAGAAATAAGTGGAGGCGGAAGTACCTGTCTTCTTGCCATGTGCCACATAGGTATGGTAGAGGATTTGTCGGCTGTCTAAGTCTATGGTATAGAAGCGCTTTTTATCGCTGTCTTTGGTGAAATCAATGATAGAAAGCAGGCGCTTATCATTGAGTTTGTTCTGTAACTTCATGTTCTGATAGCCAATATAGGCATATCTAAAAGCTTTGAAATCAAGATCATATTCTCGTCCTTTGATATCAACATACATTCTCTTGATGGCATATTCAAAGTTCTCATGAGGAGAGTGTAAGCTATCAAGTACAATACGGGAGAGCTTGGATGAAACAATATTGGACTGCTGCCCATAGAAGGTAGTGGCTGTAATAAAACAGAAGAGAGATAGCGCGAATGAGGTAATTCTTTTCATATTAAAGAGAAGTTTATTGATAGGTGTGGCAAAATTCTGAAAATATCATGAAATATACAAGTTTTATTTTCTTCAATCTGTTAATAACTTTTCTCTGTGTTAATAAATAGAATGGTAAAATAAATTGTAATAACTTGATAATAAACAAATTGCAATGTTTTTGTAATAAAGGATAAGGTTGTATAGTAATAAAAATTTTAACTTTTTGATTAATAAAAATAACTTTTTAGAAAGAAAAATAAAGGAAAATAGGTATGCTTTTTGAATAAAGGTTAAGATTGGTGTGCTTCTTCACTGGGCTGATTGTGTACTTTTTTAAAGATAAGATAGCACCAATAACCTACAGCAACAAAGAACAGCGCACTGAAGAGTACTAACAATATATAATAGTTATCAGGCAAGAAGAGTTCGTAAAGTATAGCAAGCCCCTTATAAGTAATCAGCCCTTCACTACCGACAAAGGCAGTGCTATATAGGGAAATACTCCAGTGGGGAAAGCGAATGTGCAGGCTCTTTTGCAAAAAATATAGGACACCAAAGCCCACAACCCCTAAGAAAGTGAAGTGTAAGTAGCTGATGACAAATTCTCTGTTGGGTAATACTACTTCGGCAATCCAAGGGAAGGAGCCTAAAAACATGAAAATAGTCTTAATCAAGCAAAGCAATAGGAATAGCTGCATAAGAAAGGCAGGTTTCTCCAATCGCATATAAGTTCTATATAGCTCAAAGATACTAGCCAAGAGCAAAAAGCCTGAGATATTCCCAATAATATATAAGAGGGGTTCGTTGAAAAAGCCTACCCAAGAGAGCGTAACAGAGCCTATGGTACCTATGACAAAGCTGTACAGTGCTCCCGTGAGTCGCTTGCTGCTCACAAGGCTCTTATGCTCAATCTCGCTTACCAAAAGGCCAAAGAGTACGGCCAAGAACCAACCATTGTACTGGAAATGTAGGAAGAAGTACAAGGCACTGTTATACCATTCGCTTCCCTTACCAGTCTTGACAATAGCCACAGGAAGCAACCATATCCCGATGCTGGAGAGTATAAGAAAATAGACACCCCAGCGGACAAATCTCAAAGAAAGTGGTTTGTCATGCTCCGTATCTACACTCTTGGAGATAGAAAAGCGTATAAAGTTATATTTTTTACTCCTTTTGAGAAAGAAAATACCAAACCAATAGGTACAAATCACAAAAAGAGATGAAAAAATAATAGAATATAAGAAATATCCCCCAAAAGGGAAAGAAAAAAGCATCCCCACAATGGCCAATTGGGTGCAGAGAAATAGAATAAAGTAAGGCTTCCTATCGGTCGGTCTTAGAAAATACTGACAGATGAGCGAGGTAAGTATTGTATATATCCACCCTAACAACCCGACATGAGAATGAGTGTGGGTAATGTGGCGAACATTAAAAAAAACATCGGCTATATAAGACACTCTAAGGGACAAGCCCAATAGAACGGTGATAATAAAATAAAGGAAAGCCCACTGAATATCCTTGCGAGTATCCATAAGAATAAGGTCTTTTCATTAGAAACGGCAGGCAAAAGTAAAAATAAATTGTCACATAAGTATCCTTGCAAATGCTAAAAAAAGTATAATTAATTGATGAGGATATTTTTATGGTGTGTAAAATAGATTTTTACATAAGAAAAAATAGTTTGCCTTTTGGGCAAACTATTTTAACACTAATAAAAATCAAACTTTAAGGTATGAATACATGAAATAATCTATAGGAAGTAGCGTTCTTTTTCTCCATTCTTATTAAGAACCACAATAGCGTTACGCTGTGATTGGTTGTTTTCAAGAATATTTTTTACGCTATCTACATCTTTTACGTCTTTTCCATTGATAGAAAGGAGTACTTTACCATCTAGATTTACACCATTTTCTATAAATAGCGGACTTGTTTTGGTGATTTTTACTCCACTCTTTATGTTGAACGCTTTTTTGTCTTTATCAGATAGGTTCTTTACCATAATTCCTAAATCATTGGCTACATAGGAATCATTTTTTTGGAGTCTTACGCTGATTTCTTTTTCTTTACCGTCCCTTAGGATAACCACATTGACACTGTCATTAGGTCTTTTGGTATTGATATGACCACTAAGATCAGAGAAAGTACGTATTTTGATATTGTCCATCTGTGTGATGATATCACCTTTCTTAAGTCCAGCCTTTTCAGCTCCAGAATCTTCTTCTACATTGTCTATATAGAAACCTTCGGTTTGTTTGATATGGAGTTTTTCAGCAGTTTCGGAGTTGAGTTCGGTACCTGCTACGCCTAAGATACCGCGTTGTACATTGCCATATTCTATAAGGTCTTCTACAATCTTCTTTGCGATATTGCTAGGAACGGCAAAGGAATAACCTACGAAAGTACCAGTGTTAGGAGAGGCAATAGCGGTATTGATTCCAATGAGGTCTCCGTTGAGATTGACCAAAGCGCCCCCACTATTTCCAGAATTAACAGCGGCATCGGTTTGTATATAAGATTCTATCTTTCCGTTGTATTGGTTGCCTAAGTTTCTCGCTTTAGCGCTAATGATCCCTGCCGTTACGGTAGAGGTAAGGTTGAAGGGATTTCCTACAGCCAAGACCCATTCGCCTATTTGGGTATTGTCCGAATCGGCAAAGGTAAGGTAAGGTAGTTTTTCTTCTGTTTTGATTTTCAATAGCGCAATATCTGAGCTACTATCTGAACCAATAATTTCTGCCTTATAAGTTTTGTTGTTATTTAGGGTTACCTGAACCGAAGAAGCGCCATTGATCACGTGATTGTTGGTAACAATATAGCCGTCAGGGGAGATGATCACCCCAGAACCTGTACCAGCCAAGCGTTCCTTGCCACTGCGCTGAGGAGTATTCCCACTGAAGAGGTCAAAAATAGAGGTAACCTCTGGAGCGACAGTCATGTTTTTCACATGGACTACACTATTGACGGTCTTATTGGAAGCGTTGATAAAGCTGTTTTCATCAAAATTGAAATTGGCCACTTGTTGGAAATTGGTGTGGATTGCCCCTGTGGTATCTGTCTTCTGGGAAGAGAAAGAAAAAGAGTTGTCTTCTTTTTCTTTGATAATAAAATGATAGCCGCCTAAGGCAATAGCACCCCCTAAAATAGCAGAGAATACAGATGTGAAATGTTTTTTCATATTCAAAAATCTTAAAATAATTAATAATATCTATTCTTTTAACTCTAAACTTGCGAATAGTCATTCTCAAAAACAGTGCCAAAAAGATTAAAATCAGAAATTTAACTTTTAATTAATGAAGTTTCTAATTATGTGATTGATTTTCTTATATATAGATTTTGTCAAATGGGAGATAGAAAATAAGCATAGAAAAATTTTTTTATCCCCCAAAAAGATTGTAAATTTGTACCAAATATATTATGTGAGTTAAATGTATGTCTTATGAAGTCATTAAAGGAAAAAACAACTGATGCAGAGAATGCTTCCTTGGTGGATAAGGTGGAGAAACACATCATAGATTATATCAAGGATAATGCACTGAGAGCAGGGGATTCGCTCCCCAAAGAATTAGAATTTGCTGAGACTCTTGGGGTAAGTAGAACAGCCATTCGTGAGGCTATGTTGCGCCTGAGAACCTTGGGGCTGATAGAGTCCCGCAAGCATAGGGGAATGGTGATTTTGGAACCTGACTTGGTGCGTAACTTCGAAAAAATGCTTGATCCCGCCTTGGTGGATATCAAGATGCTCTCCAATCTTTTTGAACTAAGACTGATGTTGGAAGTGGGTATGGCCGATTTTGTCTTTACTCGTAAAACTCCCAAACAGCTTAGGGAGTTGGAAGAAATCGTACGAAGCTCTGAAGAACAACGTTGTGATAGCTTTAATTTCTATTTGGAAGAGGAAAAGAAGTTCCATGGTAAGCTCTATGAAATGGCAGGCAATGATATCCTCAAGAAGTTCCAAGATGTCTTTATGCCTATTTTCCAATATGTACACGACTTGAATCGTTATCAAACCGCTTATATACTCCCTGAAGGAAGCAAACAGATCAGCCATCGAGACCTCTTAGAAGAACTCAAGCATGGTACCCCTGCTTCATTTAGAGAACTTATGCGCGAACACCTGAACGCTCACTATATCAAAGTATTAGGAATCAGTTATTAATGACTAATGACAAGTGACAAGTGACTAATACTATTGTCACTAGTTGTTAGTCACTTGTCATTAGTCACTTGTCATTAGTCACTTGTCATTAGTCACTACTCACTTGTCATTAGTCATTATTTATGTATGATACCATCATCATAGGAAGTGGCCTGGGAGGGCTTATGACAGCCCTTATTTTGGCTAAAGAAGGAAGAAAAGTTGCCATTATTGAGAAAAACAAACAATTTGGGGGCAATTTACAGTCTTTCCTCCGTGATGAGGTACTCTTTGATACAGGAGTACATTATGTAGGTAGCCTCGGTGAGGGACAAACACTTCACAATTATTTCTCTTACGCAGGTATTACTTCAGCATTGGATTTGGAGTGTATGCCCAAGGACGGCTATGACCGTATTTGCTTTGCTTATGAGCCTACCTGCTATCCTCATGCACAAGGGTATGACAATTTTGTCGCTCAGTTATTACCCTATTTCCCAAAAGAAAAAGTCGCTTTAGAGCGCTATGTAGCCAAAATACAAGAAGTATGCGACCGCTTTCCTCTTTATCGTTTTCGCTTAGAGGGAAGCTATGATGAGGCCTTGCTTAGCCTCTCCTTAATGGACTTTCTTCGCGAGCTTACCTCAGATAGGCGACTACAGGCGGTGCTACTGGGGAACAACTTCCTTTATGCAGGTACTAGGGAGTATACCCCCCTGTATGTGCATGCCTTGTCGGTTAATTCCTATATGGAGAGTGCATGGCGATTCAGGCGTGGAGGCTCCCAAATAACCCTGTTGCTCCTCAAGCAATTACGCGCTCTCGGCGTCTCTCTGTTTGCTGAAAACGAGGCGCTTGCCTTTGAATACAGAGAGGGAAAAATTTACTCAGTGATTACCTCCCAGCATAAGAAGTATATAGCTAAAGAATTTGTTTCGGATATAGATATACAGCAGTTATTATCCATAGCAGGGCGTACACACTTTAAGCCCTCGTACTATAAGCGTATAGAGCGACTTGAGCCAGTCTCTGGGGTTTTCTCCCTACACCTAGTGCTCAAGCCTCATACTTTCCCTTATTTGCCCTACAATGTCTATTGGTTTGGGGATACCCAACAAGTATGGGAAGCACCCTATTCGGATGTTTTTCCTGCGTCCTATATGATTTCTATGGTACCCCCTAAGGATGGTGGCAGTTATTCGGACAATATGACACTACTTACCTATATGAGTTATGAGCAGGTACGTGCATGGGAACATACTTTCAATACCATAGCCGAGCCAGAGGGTAGGGGAGCGGCCTATGAGGCTTTTAAGAGAGAGAAAACCGCCCAACTCCTCAGTGTGGTCTATCAGCGATACCCCCAATTGGAAGGAGCCATTGCCCACGCTTATACCTCTACGCCCTTAACTTATCGCGATTATATAGGTAGTCCCACAGGGGCTATTTATGGCTATGAAAAGAATATTCATAAAATCGCACATACTCATATCATGCCACAAACCCATATCCCCAACCTCTACCTTACAGGCCAATCGGTCAATATGCACGGACTGGTAGGAGTTACCATAGGTGCCGTACTGACGGCTATGGCCATGCTCGGTGGAGAGGTGAAAGGGTTGGTAGGTTTTAGGGGTTAGAGATTTTAGGTTTTAGGGATTAGAAATCTATACCTTCGGAGTCTTCCCCTACAGCCTCTACAGGGTCATTTCCTTTGCAATCAAAGTCGCTACCACTGAAGCTAGTGGATCCATCATCGTTCTTGGGAATAGGGAAGGGGTCTTTTGATACGGTTAAGTCCTTATTCTCATAAAGTTTCTTCATATAATACCCCCAAATAGGCAGTGCCATAGTGGCTCCTTGCCCATAGCGGATTCCCTTGAAGTGGATAGATCGGTCTTCACCGCCTACCCACACTCCAGTAACAAGGTTGGGTACCATTCCCATAAACCATCCATCGGATTGGTTCTGTGTAGTACCGGTCTTTCCTGCAATGGGATTCTTAAAGGCATAAGGATAGCCTGTGATGACATTCTTATACATACTATCATAACCATCGGCACCTTTGGTACGTAGGCGCGCCCCTGAACCTGATTGGGTAACCCCTTCCATGAGTTTGACTACAGTATAAGCATTCTCTGGGGAGATGGCATTTCTCGCTTCTGCGGTATGTTGGTAGATGATATGCCCGTTTTTGTCCTCTATTCGAGTGATAAATGTAGGCTGGAGGTAATTTCCTTCATTGGCAAAAGCCCCATAAGCCCCTACCATTTCCAGTAGGGTAATATCGGCAGATCCCAAGCAGATAGAGGGAAGCGATGGGATATCCTTGGTATTGATACCCAATTTTGCGATAAGGTCAATCACAGTGGCAGGGCCGACTTCGTCCATCAGCTTGGCTGTAACAGAGTTGATAGAGTTAGCCAAAGCCGACTTGAGTGTGAGCATCTTTCCACTGAAGCTACCATTGGCATTACGGGGACACCATTCCTTGGCATTGCCCCATTTGCCAGCTTCTATACAAGTCTTTGTGTCTGGAATCTGATAGCAAGGGGTATAGTGTTTTTGGTCAATTGCCGTAGCATATACAAAAGGTTTGAAGGCCGAACCTACTTGGCGGGCGCCTTGGTATACTTGGTCGTATTTGAAATTGTTATAGTCAATACCTCCTACCCAAGCCTTGATGTGTCCTGTCTGTGGTTCCATGGAGACAATAGCCGTACGCAAGAAACTCTTATAGTAACGGATGGAATCATAAGGGGTCATCACTGTATCTATAGTACCATGCCAAGAAAAGACTTGCATAGGGGTCTCCTTGTAGAAGGAAGCACGTATATCTTTGTCCGAGATACCAGCGGCTTTCATCTGTGCCCAGCGCTCGGAGTTCTTCATAGCACGTTCCATAAGGCGATCAATTTCCTCCTTGGAGAGCTTTACAAAAGGAAATGTCTTATTCTTTTTCAGGTTATTCTCTTCGGCAAAGGCCTTTTGGAGGTTTTTCATATGCTTTTGTACGGCCTCTTCAGCGGCTGCCTGCATACGAGAGTCAATAGTAGTGTATATCTTCAGTCCATCGGAATAGATGTCATATTTAGACCCATCGGGTTTGGGGTTATCCTTGATCCATTCCTTCATAAAATTGCGCAAATGTTCGCGGAAATAGGTAGCAATACCCTCATTGTGCCCTTCGGGATTGAAGTTCAGGCGCAGAGGAAGTTTCTGCAAGGAGTCTTTTTCCTTGGTGGTGAGGTAGTGGTTTTTCTCCATTTGTGCCAGAACCACATTTCTACGATTGACAACCCCTTGAGGATTGCGACGAGGGTTATAGAGTGAAGAGTTCTTGAACATACCTACTAGTACTGCCCCTTCTTCTATCTTAAGGTCTTTAGGTTCTTTCCCAAAATAGATACGTGAGGCCGAACGAATCCCATCGGCATTATTATTAAAGTCGTATTCGTTAAAATACATGGTAAGGATTTCCTTTTTGGTGTACTGTCTTTCTAGGCGAATGGCGATAATCCATTCCTTGATTTTTTGCAAATAGCGTTCGCCTGTTTTCTTAGATCCTTCACGATGGAAGAGGAGCTTGGCCAGCTGCTGGGTAATGGTAGAAGCCCCCCCACGTCGGCCTAAGAATACAATAGCACGTAGTGTTCCTCGCATATCTATACCCGAATGCTTCTCAAAACGCTCGTCTTCGGTAGCAATGAGTGCATTGACTAGGTGTTCAGGTAGGTCTTTGTAGGTAACAGGGGTGCGGTTATCATTGAAATAGAATTTCCCTAATAGCTCATCATCAGCAGAATAGATACTTGAGGCTAGGTTCGTCTCAGGGTTCTCCAAGCGCTTGAAGTCGGGCATTTCGCCAAATACGCCCCAGTCGGCCAAGAGGAAAAGAAAAATAATGGATAAGATCCCCACTAGGAAGGTACCCCAAAAATATTTTAGCAGTCTTTTTCGTGTAAAACCTTGAGAGGTTGTCTTTTTCGTTCCCATATGCTCTATTTAATATTTACTTTTTTGGGGACAAAAATACGACATTATTTACAAATAAGTGCTTTCTGTTGGGAAATTATGATTTATTTTTGTACGCTTCAAAATATTGCTAAAAAAAGGTTCTAACTGAAATGTTTTTTTTATCTTTGCAAAGTTCCTAATTTTTTTAAATTGAAATATTCCCTTATTGTACCTGTATATAACCGTCCTGAGGAGGTAAAAGAGCTATTGGAAAGCATAGCTGAGCAAACCTATACAGGCGATTTTGAAACACTTATTATAGAAGATGGTTCCTCTATTTCCTCCCAAGAGGTAGTAACTTCCTTTGCCGATAAGACTAAGGTCATCTATTTGTATAAAGAGAACTCTGGCCCTGGAGATTCCCGCAACTATGGTATGCAAAGGGCTTCGGGAGATTATTTTATCATCTTGGACTCTGATTGTCTGTTGCCCCCTCATTATTTAGAATCGGTAGATGACTTCCTCTTGCAGCACCATGTGGATTGTTTCGGAGGCCCCGATGCAGCAACAGACCAATTTACGGATATCCAAAAAGCAATCAACTATGCGATGACTTCCTTTCTTACTACAGGGGGCATCCGAGGCAGCAAGCGAAGCATGGGCAAGTTTGAACCTCGCAGTTTCAACATGGGGCTTTCTCGCAAGGCCTTTGAAGTAACAGGAGGCTTCGGTCGCATACACCCAGGGGAAGACCCTGACCTGAGCATTCGCCTATGGAAAGCAGGGCTACAGACAGCTTTTGTGCAAGAGGCCTTTGTCTACCACAAGCGACGTATCTCATGGTACAAATATTATGTACAGGTCAAGAAATTCGGGCAAACCCGTGCCATACTTAATCGCTGGCATAAGCAGTCTCGCAAGCTTGTACACTATCTACCAACGCTCTTCCTTATAGGCTTTCTTGTCTCATTAGGCTTATTGGCTATAGGTCAGTGGGGTTTTATCTTTGTATATATAGCCTATTTCCTACTTATTTTTGCCGATAGCAAACGTATCAATCACAGTAGTAAGATAGGATTTTTGTCTGTTTGGGCGGTTTGTATCCAATTTTATAGCTATGGGACAGGCTTTTTAGGTGCTACTTTGCGGCTTTTTCTCTCCCGAAAATCTCCAGAAGAACTATTTCCTAAATTATTTTTCAAACATAAATAATTGGTTTTCAATAAGTTGAAAATTATTTTCAAAAAATCGAAAAAAAAGTGCTTGAAAAGTTTGTCAGTATCAAAAAAAGTTGTACCTTTGCACTCGGAAAATTGATAGAGAAATAAAGTTTTCCAAGACATAAGAAATTCCTCCTTAGCTCAGTTGGTTAGAGCATCTGACTGTTAATCAGAGGGTCACTGGT
>ERZ773035.221-NODE-221-length-48310-cov-8.056699_pt1 | contig 48310 bp, 51 predicted proteins | sample MGYA00511487_ERZ773035 | MGnify/ENA primary metagenome ERZ773035 (study PRJEB29015, sample SAMEA2737985) | human oral metagenome | biome: human oral; feature: human-associated habitat; material: dental | place: China | collected 2024 ... | reverse complement strand
GGACTCAATCGCTTTTTTCTACCCTTGAGGTCTCACATCTATTGTAAAGCTACAAAAACGTAATGGGTAAATAGTCACTCGTTATAGATTTTTTACAGATATTATCTTACAATGTATTAGTAAAAGTACAATTATTCACGTCAATTAACGGCAAAGAGGAGAGATATGGCTACTATACGAATTATAAGCAATCCATATAGGAAAGAAATCAAATTTGAACTACTAGATCAATCTACGTCTGAATGGATTGAGATTAACTACCATAATAATTCAGGAAGTAAGCTAATAAAGGAAGAAATCAAGACAAATTTCTTCCCATACAAAGTTAGAGAGATAGTAGAAATCTTAATAAATGAATATGCATCTAGCGAAGGTAAATTGGAACTAGTTTTTGCAGGCTCTCCGGATGAATATGGCGAGCTTGTAGAAGTGTGTGGTGATTTTCCTGACGTTGAAGTGCAAATGGACAGCATGAAGCTTGAGAACGCACGAGATATTCTTCCTAAGATCATTGATATCTTTGCAAATATAAAAGAAATCGCAGATGAAAATATAGAGTCGCCAGTGGTAAAAGCATTGGTTGATTGTGATGTGAATAAGTTTGTTGATGCATCAAAAGATATCGTACCTATTTGTGTAATGGGCAACTATAGCTCTGGTAAATCCACATTTATAAATGCTCTTATTGGACAAGAAGTATTACCAAGCGGGGATATGCCGGTTACTGCAAAGATTTATAAAATTACACAGTCTAAAGAAGATGGAAAAGCTAGCATCGCGCTTAAGTATAATGATAAGCCCGTAACTTTAGAGTTTAATGAAAACTCTATTGAGATTCAAAAAGAAGAAGATAGCGCTTTTGTTGGTTCAATAATAGAGTGTCTTGAAGAAAATAAAGAGCAACCATTTATGTATAAAGTACACTGCTGCCTTGATGCAATCAATAATGAACGAAATGGAGTTGCAGATCTTATCGAAGTAGTGATTCCTTTTGGTAAGGGGCTGCTAAAAGAATCTGAAAAGTCTTTTGTGATTTTCGATACACCAGGTTCAAATGCTGCAACAAATACCGATCATTTTACTATCCTCGAGGAGGCGATGAAGGACCTGTCAAACGGTATTCCTATTTACGTTGCAGAGTACAATTCTCTTGATAGTTGTGACAATGAATATTTATATAAGAGGATAAAAGGAATAAGCCAAGTTGATAGTAGATTTACGATGATTGTCGTTAACAAGGCAGATTCTGCAAATATTAAGGAAGATAGCTTTGATGATGAAACTAAAGGTTTAATACTCAAGCAAGCTGTACCTAGGAATTTGTATTCGGGTGGAATATTTTTCGTTTCATCAATTATGGGACTTGGATCAAAAAATGATGGAGACTTTAATGATGACCATGCTGATGAATTTTTTGAGGACAATGAAAGAAAATACTCAGATGAAACATCCAAGAGGTACAAGTCGCTGTATAAATACAACATTATGCCTAAACAGCTTAAAGAAAGCATAGTTGCAATTTCAGAGCAGGCAAGCGATAAGATATATGCAAACAGTGGCTTGCTTGCTATCGAACATGAAATTGTAAGCTTCGCGGAAAAGTATTCAGCATATGATAAATGCAAGCAATCTGACAAATACATAGATAGAATTGTAGATGCTGCACAAGAAGAAATCGGAGAAATAACAGAGGCAAGAGAGCTTAAAGCCAATGAGCTTGTTGCAGAAATGGAAGAGGACAAGGCGGCTTTAATAGTTGAAATTGAAGCGGAAGGTGCAAAGAATTCAGAATTATACCTTAATTCGTATGACGAAAACATGGAAGGAATCCTATCTGATAAGGCATTTGTTTACGAATACTCTGATATGAAGAGTGTTGAACAGGACTTCATAAAACAGAAGCAAGAAGCATGCAATTTATCTGAACACATCGAGAATGTAAAAGCTTCTGGAGCTGATATTATTGGACATTTCTCTGAATTTATGGAGAAGGATGCCGGCGAGGTTATCAAGGGAATTAGTCAGGACTTAAAGAAGACATTTGATAATATCAAGGTGTTTAGAGAAACTAAGCTTGAGGCAGATACTGCAGCTGCAGAAGAATTAATGAAATTCGTTTCAGACGATTATAATGTTCGTCTAGATGAAGCGATTAAAGCGGTTGGTGAGAACTCCAAAGTTTACTGGCTAAACGCAGTAGAGGTAATAAAGCGTGGAATAGCCTTTGTCGTTGCGAACTCACCGACACTGGACGATAAGAAAAAAGATGAACTTGCGCAGTTAATTCTCAAAGATGAAAAAGAGATGTTCAAGAACAATTATAAATTCGAGAAGGAAACATTTGAGGTTAAAATATGGGGAATTACAGTCGCTAATAAAATAGACACACGCAAACTGGTAGATTCCTATAATAAACTTTATTGCGATGAACTTAAGAATGCGTTTAGAGTTCTTAAGCGTGAGCACAGTAGTGATTTTGAAACGTGGCTAAATGCACTTATAAATAAGATAAGGGTGAATGTTGTAGACTATAGTCCTAAACTATCGGAAAAGGCAAACATAATTTCTGAAGAGACAAAGGCTATCGACGGTCTTAAGAAAACACAGATGGCACTACGTGATTATAGCGATAGAATTGATTCGCTAATGGACTGGAAGGTTACCTTATAGGAGGTAGATGTGGGAATCAAAAACCTTATTAAGCGAGCAGGGGGAAAAGCTGCAGACACCATAAATAGACTCTCGGTTTTATCACCTGAACAAGTAAAGCACGTAGAAGAACTGCGTGAAATGTACCTTTCCGAAATACCTGATCCATCAGATGTTGTTGCCGAGGAACTTACAGAAAAACTCCTCGCGGTTTGTGGTGTCGAGATTTACAATGCCTATCTTCCTCAGCTCAATGAACTATACGTTCCTATTGATCGTGAAGCAGAATACGATGGACATAATCTTGATGTATCTCATAATCTTAGATATTGCAATATCACGAAGTGGGTTACAGACAAGAAAGAGAACAATATAGAGAAATTAATCAACGTATATCAGGTTCTATCAAATGAAGAATGCAATATCGCTTTAATATTCAATCACACATGTCATGAAACTAATGTGTACTTGGCGGTTCTCAATACAGCAAATGATAACAACAATGTAAAGGCAAACAACTTCAGGGATAGATTAGTTGATGCTATTAAGGGTAATTGCCCTGGTGTTGAAATAAGCAATGGTTCAGAGTCAGTGCCACCATGCTTCGATGATAATAAGCAATATTCGGTAGCAAATGCAACCAATATCCCGACGGAGAAATCTGAAAAATTTATAAGCCAGACAATAGAAAAGCTACTAGACGGAACCATTCCAGCCGATAATAGCGAAGAGTATACACTTGTGCTTTTGGCAACACCAATTCTGGATGTTGAAGAAAGGAAATTACATCTGACAGACATTTACACTGCACTAGCACCTTATGCTTCTTGGCAGACTAACTTCCAGTACACGGAGAGCGATTCAACTGGATCGATGGCTCTCTTTGGTGTGAATGCGGGAATCAATGCCGGTGTGCAGAGCGGAAGTAACCATTCCATGGGAAGAACGGATGGAACTACCGATACTAAAGGTGATACTAAAAGTCATTCAGGTACTGTAGGAGAGTCTGAATCAAAGACTAAAAGCAAGTCGAAATCAGAAGGTAAGAATTGGGGTGGTAATGCTGGATTAAATGTTGGAGTTGGAGTTGGAGGAAAAAATGGCACACCAGAAATAGGTGGTAGTATTGGAGGGTATGCAGGAAAATTTAAAAGCGTAACAAAAACAGTATCCGAAGGTCATACAACCACCAATAGCACTACTGACACTATTTCCAAGATAACAAGTAAAGCTAAGTCTGTAGCCAACACGGTATCAAGAGGTGTCTCCAGAGCCACTAACTTTGGTGCTAATTTTGGCGCTAATTTTGCTAGATCTTCGAATGTAACTGCTACAATAGGTAAGAATGAAGGCATCACACAGACGTTTACGAATTACAACATTAAGCACTCACTTGACATGCTTGAAGAGCAGATGAAACGCTATGAGAAATCATCTGCTCTTGGCATGTGGGATTTCGCTGCGTATGTAATCGGTGAGGACCAGAATATTGTAAACAATGTTGCACATTCTTACATCGGTCTAACTCAAGGAGAGGCATCTTATATGTCTCGCTCATCTATTAACCTATGGCGCGGGGACCTAGGCGAAGGTAGTAGAGATGCACGTGAGATTTACTCCTATATTAAGGAACTTAGACATCCTCTGTTTGGAATTAATCCTGAACTAACAGAAGTAGATTCTGATTTCCTCGTGTATCCTCCTGTTGTAAGTGCGACAACGGCGCTATCGGGAAAAGAGCTTTCATTTTCACTGAACTTTCCGCAGAAATCGGTTGCAGGCCTACCTGTGCTTGAGTGCGCTGAATTTGGAAGAACTGTAGTAACTTATGATGGTAATGACGGAAGAAACAATACTATCAACTTAGGGCGTATATTCCACATGAACCATGAGGAACGTACTAAAATTAAGCTTTCGTCAAAGTCCTTAACTTCTCATGCATTTATAACGGGAAGTACTGGTGCTGGAAAGAGTAACGCAGTATATCAGATACTAGATGAGGTGTTGAACGAGGGTATAAAATTCCTCGTAATTGAACCTACTAAGGGCGAATACAAAAATGTGTTCGGATCAAGAGAGTATGTAAATGTTTATGGAACAAACCCTAGACTAAATGAACTTCTTAGAATCAATCCATTCAGCTTCCCGAGCGAAATACATGTCCTCGAGCATATAGACCGCATAGTGGAAATCTTTAATGTATGTTGGCCGATGTATGCTGCAATGCCTGCTGTACTTAAGGATGCGATTGAAAAATCCTATGAGGATTGCGGATGGAATTTAACTGAATCCACCAATAGATATGACGACAGTTACTATCCAAGGTTTGCTGATATCAAGAGAAACGTAAAACAGATTATCGATTCTAGTGAGTACGATGCGGAAAATAAGGGAGCATATAAGGGCTCTCTGCTTACGAGATTGCATTCCTTGACAAATGGGTTAAATGGCATGATTTTCTGCGATGATGAAATTAGTTGCAAAATGCTGTTTGAGAATAATACGATTGTAGATTTGAGTAGAGTCGGATCTAGTGAAACGAAGTCACTAATCATGGGAATTCTGGTTCTCAAATTGCAGGAGCACAGAATGAGCTCCGCAGAAGGTATGAATTCGAATCTAAAGCATGTTACAGTTCTTGAAGAGGCACATCATATCTTGAAGAGGACTTCTACAGAGCAAAATCAGGAAGGTGCAAATTTGCTGGGCAAGAGCGTTGAGATGATAGCAAATGCTATTGCCGAGATGAGAACGTATGGTGAAGGATTCATAATAGCGGATCAATCGCCAGGCCTTCTAGATATGGCTGCAATCCGAAACACAAATACAAAGATAATCATGAGATTGCCAGATAAGGGTGACCGAGAACTCGTTGGCTATGCTGCAAACTTAGATGATGACCAGATTAAGGAACTTGCAAAGCTGCCTTGCGGTGTAGCAGCTGTGTATCAGAATGAGTGGGTTCAGCCAGTTCTGTGCAAGGTTAAGCTGTATGATGCAGAAACTGCTGATTATTCATATGTGCCAGAACATAATGATGTGGATACAGAGTCGATAGAGAACAAGAAGTTCATTGCCGAGATACTAAGCAGTGGTCGAGAAGTTCCTGCTGATGAACTGCAAAATGATATCAAACCAAGACTTAATAAGATGGGGCTTGATGCATCTATAAAGGTAAAAGCGTTAGACATGATGGTTAATCCAGCAGAGCAGCCTCGTATGACTAAGATGGCGGTTATATATGATGCATTATTCCCAACTATAACAGAGGCAGTTAAATCTGCGTATCAAGAGACACCAGAACCAAATGTGTGGACAAAGTACGCTGAAGAGGCTGCTAAGGCGCTTGGAATAAGTGATATGGATGAACGTCTTAGGTTAGATATTATTCAATGTGGTGTCACATACTATCTGATAAACGTTGTTGATAAAATAGATGATCTTCAGAGGTGGAGTGAATTTGGAGGACTCAAATGATAGAAAAACTTGCGAAAACAGTCGAAGTTACGGGAAAAGCCGCTGAAAAACAGCCTGACAATAAATTCGACCCCGATAAGAGAGTAAACTTTGAGCAGAACAAAGTCGATAAAAAGCTCGAGGATAAGAGCTTTGATCCAGATAAAAGGATAGAAGTGCCAGGGGCTGAAGCGAATGTTAACGCAGAAGGAATGGATAAGGGGCAGCTTCTCGAAAAATATTTTAATGAGTATATGGACGGTGTTAAGGCAGATGCTGAATTTCCAAAGACTGTTAATGATATTAAGCTTGATGCATCTCAATTAAAAGATGTCCCTCAAAATATTTATGAAGCACGACAGGCTGAATTTAAGAAACTGAAACCAAAGCTTATAAAAGAATTTGAGGAGAAATACGGAATAAAATACCCTCGTCATAATAAAGACTATTGTCTAAATGGGAAAGTAATCCATAAAAAAGGAGATTTATATGATATGCATCACATTATACCGTTACGCTTAGGTGGTGAAAATACTTTAGAAAATATAACACCTATGGGATTTAAAGCTCATTTCGATAAACATGGTATTCATGCTCCAAATTCAGCCTTTGATAATATATGTAAACTTGTGAAAGGAGAAGTATAGTATGACAATATTTGTAGAAAAAGCAAAAACATGGGAAATTGAAGAGGATATTGTAAACGCTATTGAAAAAGTGTATGCATGTGAATTGCCTAGTGAAGTAAAGCATATTGTTTCTTGTAGTGGTCAAAATAAAATTTCTGATTTTGCTAGAGTTCTATCTGTAGAAGAAATTCTATCTGCTAATGAAATTATGCAAATAGATTTCATTGGTAAAAGACTTGTTCCGCTATTGGATATACTCGACAACGATTTTATAGCATATGATATAGAGCAGAAAAAGTATGTCAGTATAAATATTGTCGAAGATATAGTTTTTGATAGCTCTGAAAACATTGATGATCTTATCCCTCAAGATATTTAGTCAATCAGGTTAATTTCTAACTAACAAAACCAAAACGCCGCGCCACCCACCCGGGCAGCGCGGCATTCTGCTATCTAATCTTAATTTGCCTACTGCTCATTCTTCGATTTGAAGAAGATTATCGTACCAGCCGTTATTATAATCGCATATCCGATAAAACTATAGATATCAGGGATTTCACCGAACACCATGAATCCTAGCGCAGTTGTGAAGATGATTTGCGAATAATCGTAGATTGAGATTTCCTTTGCAGGTGCATAGCGATATGCACCAGTGATGCTGAACTGACCACCTGCAGCAGCAAAGCCTGCGCAGAGAAGCATGAGAATCTGGTATGGGCTCATCGGGGCATGATATTTCAGCACTATCAGCGGGACCATAGATAGGCAGCTGAAGGCTGAGAAGCAGAAGACGATGACCGCCCGCTGTACTCCGTTAGAGCCGAGCATACGTACCATAGTGTATGCGAGTCCTGCGCCAACGCCGCCGATAAGACCAGCGGCCATACCAAGCGGATTTCCCGAGAAGCCTGGCTTGATTACGAACAGGGCACCAGTCATGGCGAGCATTAGGCAGAAAACCTGGTACTTCTTAGGAACTTCCCTAAGGAGAATCATCGAGAAGATAATCGTTGCAAATGGCGATAGCTTATTGAGCATGCTGGCGTCGGCAACCATTATGTGGCTCACTGCGTAGAAATTGCCGAGGATTCCGATAGTGCCTGCGGTCACTCGTACGAGCATAGGTATGTAGTTTTTGCGCCCGATTTGTATCGGCTGCTTTTCCTTGAACAGTACGATTGCAGCGATGATTGCGGCGATTAGGTTTCTGAAAAATGCCTTTTCTACAGCCGGCAGGTCACCCGAGAGCTTGACGAAGATTCCCATCAAGGCGAAGAAAAATGCCGAAGATACAATTAATAATATGCCCTTATTCTTGTTATGTACTACTTTTTCCATCTCTGTTTCTTTCGTTCAAATATATTTACATGCATGCGAATGATGCACGACTAAGTGATTGCTAATTTGCGTACACACTATCTTATTGTATGTCATTAAATCAGTCAAGTTCGTTATATAGCCAACATAAGTAGTTTATGTTAAAATTTAGATTAATATAATTACAAAAGGAGAAACAAAATGAGCGAGCACATTACTAGAGAGCAGGCTAATGAGCTGCTACATAAATATGTAAAGGGAGAGAACTATATCACACATTCGTATGCGGTTGAAGCGATAATGATGGGGCTTGCAAAGAAGCTTGCTCCTGACGAGATAGAATTTTGGGGCATCTGCGGCTTGCTGCACGACCTAGATGAGGAGACGGCTGACTGGCGCACAGATATGTCCACTCACGGACCGGTTTCGGCGCAGATTCTAAAGGACGAAGGCTACGATGAGCCTGTTATGGCACAGGCTATTTGCGCACATAACCCGGAGTCTGGCGTTGTTGCGAAATCCACCCTAGAGATTGCACTTCTTGCTGCTGACCCGATGAGCGGATTCTGCAAAGCTGTTGCACAGATTTACCCAGATAAGAAGATCGCGAGCGTTAAGCACAAGTCGGTAAATAAGAGATTTAAGGAAACGAGATTTGCAGCAGGAGCGAACAGACAGTATATGGCGGCTATCGAGGAAATAGGCATTAGCTTCGATGAGTTTATAGACATTTCGCTGGAAGCTATGCGCGAGATTGCTGACGAGATCGGACTATAACTGTAAAAGCACTTAGCATCCCGAAGATGGGCGCTAAGTGCTATGCTTTTATTTCTGTGTGTATATATGTTTCTATCAATTTAAATATTTAATATATAAAAATATATTAAAACTACTTGCGAGGTGCCTTCGGCAGCTCGATTTTTACATTCTTAGGATTTCTCGCCCTTCTATATAGCACGAAGCGGCGCCCAATTGCTGCGACGAACTCAGCGTGAAGAGTCTCCGCAAGTTCGCTGCACACCTCAGTAGGGTCGAGAAGTGAGCCTTCCTGAATCTGACCTTTTACAAGTTCATTCGCCGTAAGATTTTCGTCGATAGAGCGGACGATGTTCTCCGTGAGGTCAGCTTTGCCAATATATACAGTCGGCTCGATCTTCTGCGCTAGCCCCTTTAGATAACTTCTTTGCTTGCCTGTGAGCATGTGTTCTCCTTGATATTTCTGAAATGTAATATAAAATTAATATGTGCACTATATTAACACAACACAGCGCATTAATCCATAGAGAGGTGGGAGAAACATGGCAGATGGAAGATGGGTTATGACGGAAAATGAGCTAAATAGCGTGGTTTCCGGTTTTAAAGAGACAGATGCCGTGGCTCTGCCAAATGCAGGTAGACATCTGCCGGTAGACGTCCGAGGAGGCTCTAGCGATGCGTGTAACCGCGAGATGGGATATAATGAGATATGTGCATTTTGCGGATCGGATAAAATGCGCGTGGGATTTGGTAAATACGGCCAAGGCTTTGGCTGCCGCTCGTCCAAGTGCGAGGACTGTGGAGGAGTCACGGACTTCGTGTACAAGGATGAAGTGGGGAAGTTTTTTAGGTAGTAGTAAAATAAGTTCCGTTAGGAGACAAGATGAATCGCAAGGAAATTAGAGAGATTAAGAAGAGATTTAGCCCGGATATGAACAATTTTGGGCATATTTATGGTTGCTACGTCAATGCTGCGCGAGAGATTATTACGTATATGGATTCGCCGACGATGCTCATGGAAAATGAAGAGCGCGAGATGTACATGAAGACTCTAAAGAAAGTGCTGTCTGGCGCGCTAGGCAGGAATCTACTGGAGGTTGAGTTCTCAACGGCTCAAGTCGAGGATAGCGATGAGCATAGGTTGCTTCAGACGCTGAGGACTTCGCATCTCAGCAACGAGATTATGCGCAAGATTTTATTCCAGAGAATTATCGATAGCGTAGATATGGGAGATACTGGTTACGTTATCTTGCTGGCTGCCGATGCCTATGATGTGCCATATAAGGATAGCGGTAGTGACGAGTGGTCGGAAGAATCGACGGATCAGTTTGAGTATTTCGTTTGCTGTCTGTGTCCTGTAAAAGACCCGAAGGGTGCACTCAGGTACCTTGCCGAAGAGAAGAACTTCCGCGGCGCATCGACGGGCAGTATACTCGGGGCTCCGGACATGGGCTTCATGTTCCCGACCTTCGATGACAGGATGACTAACATATATCAGGCGCTATACTATACGAGGAGTTCGGCTGATGTTCATAGCGATTTTCTCAAGGCGGTGTTCAACCTAGACAAGCTGCCGATGGCGGCAAATACACAGAAGAATGCATTTGACAGTGCACTCGCTGACTCGCTAAAGGACGAATGTGATATCGATATCGTGAAGGCCCTTCATAGCCAGATAGGTGAGAAAATAGATCTCCTTAAGGAAGCAAAATCCGATGAAGCTCCAGAGATTCACATCAATGAGCTAGAGGAAATTCTCATGAAGAGCGGAACCTCTGACGAGGCAATCGAGAAGTTCCATGATACGTGTAAGCAGTATTTTGAAGGGGAAGAATTCTTTAACCCTGAGAACCTCATCAACCGCAGGCAGTTTAAGATAGAGACGCCTGAGGTGAATGTCAGTGTTGACCCAGAACATGCCTTTGGAATCAGGACAGAGGTTATCGATGGCCGCAGCTATCTGATGATTCCAATAAGTGAAGGAATTACGGTGAATGGTGTGGATGTTAGCATTCCAGATGGAAGTGAAAGCGATGCAGTAGGAGCAGGAGAGAGGGAAGGGGAAGGAACCGAAGCCTAATAGTGTTAATCTGGCTTCTGCGGTGAATGTGCTGAAATATGCTGAATGCCTGAAATATGAAAGCATAGCACCGAACTGATTAATAGATGCGAATAATAAGAATGAGAATGGAGAGCCAGAACAAGGTGTTCGGCTCTCCGTTTGGTTTGTGTAGTTTTCGTGTTTAATTGTGTAAAAGTTTTACAGCGAGTAGTTAGAGATATATGATGTAGTAAATTTTAATACAGGTGTAAAAAGTGGAGGTGTACTATGAATGCACATGATATTTTAAATAATCCTTTTCTTAATAAAGGAACCGCATTTAATCTAGAGGAACGTCAAGAGCTTGGCCTTATTGGCCTATTGCCACCTTACGTTCAGACCATCGAGGAACAGGCTGCTGAGACTTATGCTCAGCTTCAGACCAAGGCTAATGATCTTGAGAAGAGACTCTTTCTCATGGAAATATTTAATACTAATCGCACACTGTTCTATTATCTTTTCTCACATCATCTAGAAGAGTTCAATCCAATTGTCTATGACCCAACTATTGCCGACACTATAGAGGGATACAGCAACCTCTTTGTAAATCCTCAGTATGCAGGTTACCTAGACATCAATCATCCAGAGCATATTGAGGAAACCCTTAGAAATGCAGCTGGCGGTAGGGATATAAGACTGATTGTAGTAACCGATGCCGAAGAAATCCTCGGAATTGGCGATTGGGGTGCTAATGGTGTGGATATTTCAGTTGGAAAGTTAATGGTGTACACTGGTGCGGCAGGAATTGATCCAGCTACGGTTCTACCATTAGTTATCGATGCAGGAACAAACCGTGAGTCACTGCGTAATAACCCTAACTATCTTGGAAATCGCCATGAGAGAGTACGTGGTGACCGCTACTATGACTTCATCGATAAGTTTGTCAATACGGCAGAAAAACTATTCCCTAAGCTGTATCTACACTGGGAGGACTTTGGGCGTTCAAATGCCGCAAATATTCTCGAGAAATATCGTAAGGCTATTCCTACCTTTAACGATGATATACAGGGAACGGGTATCGTAACGCTTGGAGGAATCTTCGGAGTGCTTGCGGTTACAGGTGAGAAACTCACCGACCAGGTATACCTATGCTTTGGTGGTGGAACTGCCGGTGCAGGAATTGCCTCACGTGTACTCCGTGAGATGGTAACTATGGGGCTTTCAGAAGAAGATGCTTACAAGAGGTTCTTTATGGTGGATAAGCAGGGACTTCTCTTCGATGATATGGATGATTTGACTCCTGAGCAGAGGCCTTTTGCTAAGAAACGTTCGGATTATCCTAACGCAGATAAGCTGACAGACTTACTTGAGGTTGTGAAGACAGTAAAGCCAACAATACTTGTTGGAACATCAACAGTACCAAATACTTTTACGAAGGAAGTTGTTGAGGCTATGTGCGAGAATACTGAACGCCCAATGATTTTCCCTCTATCAAATCCAACGAAACTCGCAGAGGCCACTGCGGAAGATTTAATTGCTTGGTCTTATGGAAAGGCTTTCGTAGCAACTGGAATCCCAGCAGGTACAGTTTCGTATAATGGTGTTGATTATGTGATTGGACAGGCTAATAATGCGCTAATATATCCAGGTCTAGGACTTGGAATGCTCGCATCGGAGGCAAGCCTACTGACAGATGAGATGATTGGGGCTGCAGCTCATTCGCTTAGCGGCATCATAGATATGAGTAAGCCTGGAGCACCTGTGCTACCTCCGTTCAAGTACGTAGCGGATGTATCGATTAGAGTTGCCGAAGCAGTTGCTAAAACTGCCCAGAAGCAGGGACTTGCACGTGCTGAAGAAACGGATATGGTTAAGGCTGTTCAGGATATGAAGTGGTATCCAAAGTACTAAAATTAGAGATTAAAATATTCGTGTAAAAGCCGGATGATGTCCGGTTTTCACGGTATATAAAAGGGTTTAGGCTCTAGAAAGGAGCGATATGGAGATATTAATCACCTCTATACAGAGTATTATTCCGATTATTGCGATAATAGTCCTGGGGTACTTTCTACAGAATCATGGATGGTTTGGAGAGTCTTTTGGCTCCAACTTATCGCGGTTAATAATGAATGTTGCATTACCGGCATCTATTTTCGTGTCAGTAATGAAATATCTAACTTTCGATAAACTTGTTAGTCTATCTGAAGGTTTAATTTATACATTTGCAGCATTCGGACTAGGATATGTTGCGGCATTTATTGCGGTTAAAGCATTTCACGTAAGATCTGGACGCAGGGGTACGATGATAAATACCTTTGTAAATGCCAACACTATTTTTATAGGGCTGCCACTCAATATAGCGCTTTTTGGAAATAAGGCTTTGCCGTATTTCCTCATATATTACATAACTAATACGGTTTCAACATGGACTCTCGGTGTTTATCTGATGTCTAGCGATAGTAAATCTGGTAAACATAAAAATGCAGAAAAGTTCGACTTGAAAAAGCTCCTTCCAGCGCCATTAGTTGGGTTCTTAGTGGCTATAGTATTTCTCGTTTTGAGAATTCCAGTTCCAGCTTTTGCTACTAGCACGCTTACATATGTAGGAAATATCGTAACACCGCTGTCGCTAATCTATATAGGTATAATCCTTGCAAAGGCTGGTCTTAAGACGATTACACTGGATAAGGATACGATTATAACCCTAGTAGGTCGTTTCGTATTAGGACCTGTAGTTATGGTTGCAATACTTATGCTCACAGCTAAGAATATGCCAGTTGATGAATTTAGGACGTTCGTTATACAGGCGGCTGCACCTGCTCTAGCGGTGCTGCCAATCCTCGCAAGCCATGGAGATGGTGATGTCGAGTTCTCGACTAATGTAGTAACAATAAGTACGATTCTATTCGTCATAGTAGTACCGATTGTTGATACACTGCTCGGATTTATGTAGGACGATGGAAGTTCTTGAGAGAAATCGAACTACAGAAACAGGATGAATAATAAGTGATAAAAAATGGTATAGTAAAATGTACCGACTTCCTAATCGTTAGATTCTGGTCTAACTGGGGGTCGGTACATTTGTGATTTACTATAGGCATTTTTCTTTATGCACGTTACTTGCCGTCTTTATACACTTTTGCATTCTCGAGCACTACGTACGTAGCATTCTTGTCATCAGGCAGTGTCTTGAGAGTGAATTTACCAGAGATGACAAATTTCTTATCCTCCGCTGGTAGTTTCGATGCTTCACCTTTCTTGAGCTTAAATAGCAGGCCCTGCTGACAGCATTCTGTCGCATCTGGGATTAGACAATATGTGGATCGTTCTCCAGTGCTAGGGTCAACGCTAACGACATAATAGCCTTTTACCTTGACTGTCTTGCCGACGTACTTCTTAGGACTTGTCATCATGTTGGATACCTCAGAATAGATTGCCGTTGCACTCATGGTGCTTAGGTCGAGATCAACATGACCATCCGTCTTCGCCTTATTGTGAGCTACGATATGTAGCGTAACTCCAATACAGATTGATACAAAAGCCAGTAGCGTGATTATTATTATAATTAGTTTAGTCTTTTTGTTGTTAGTCATTTTATCATCTTTGCATTCTGTAAAATTATCCTCTGGCAGTCACTTTGCCGAGGAGTATAAATATGAGATACATAATTGCATCCACCGTTACAATCGTTGCCCCTACTGGAGTTCCGCCTAGGATTGATATAAACATTCCGGTCAAGGCCGCAACTATTGACAGGATTATGGAGCAGATGGTTACTGCTCTAAAGCTTCCAAATACGCACATCGCCGATAGAGCAGGGAAGATGATGAGCGCGGATATCAAAAGTGAGCCTACCAGGTTCATTCCCAGTACTATTATAACAGCAATGATTATTGCGATGATTAAATTATATGTTTCTGTCTTAGTGCCTGTAGCTTTCGCGTATTCCTCATCAAATGTGACTGCAAAAAGTCTGTTGTACAGAAACACGAAGGAAACTATAACTATTGCCGAGATGACTAGGCATAGGATTACGTCTTCTGTTGTCAGCGTCAATATCGATGTGGAACCAAATAATGTCGTGCATACGTCTCCCGATACGTTTGCCGATGATGAGAATACGTTCATCATCAGATAGCCGAAAGCGAGTGATACGACTGACAGTATCGCTAGCTTGGCATCGCCCATAACCTTGCTGTTCTGGCTGCCTCGCAGCAGCAGTATAGCTGCGAGTATAGTGATTGGCATGGTCACATATAGATTGCTCGATACGTGCAGAATAGTGCCGACTGTCATCGCTCCGAAGGCGACGTGTGATAGTCCATCTCCTATAAATGAAAATCTCTTGAGCACCAGTGTTACTCCTACCATAGCTGCGCAGAGGGCGATTGAAACGCCTACAATCAGCGCATATAGGACGAAGGAGTGAGAAAGGTACATGTGCAGCTGTTCTGAAATATTAGACATCTAGAATCGCCCTCCTCTCTGCTTCTGAAGCCAGGTGAGGCTTATCGCTCATTATCAGTAGCTTGTTGGCCGCAGATAGCGCTTTGCTGATATCGTGCGAGATGGTTATGATTGTCGTCCCGCTCTGATTCAGTCTGTTCAGTAGCTGGTACAGATGGGCAGCGGCCACCGGGTCGAGCCCGGTGATCGGCTCGTCCAGAACCAGCACTTTCTTGGAGCCGGCTATGGCGCGTGCGAGGAGCACGCGCTGCCGCTGCCCGCCAGAAAGTTCGCGAAAGCTCTCGGTCTTAATATCCTCGAGGTCAAGCTCTCGGATAGCATCAGCGACAAGCTTTCGCTCCTTATGCCCATAAAAAGGTCTGAATCTAAGTCTATCCAGGCATCCAGATAGCACGACTTCCCATACGGAAGCTGGGAAATCCTTCTGCATCTCACGCTGCTGCGGCAGGTAGCCGATATCACTCTTATCAATGTCTCCGCGCAGCAAGACCTTGCCGTTAATCGCTGGAATCAGACCGACCAAGGTCTTAATCAAGGTTGATTTTCCAGCGCCGTTTTCTCCTACAATACAAATATAATCCCCATTATTAATCTCCAGATCGAATCCATTACAGAGGGGCTTGCCCGAATACCCGACAGCAAGCCCCTCGCAAATGATACTAAATGAAGAGTCTTTACTCTCTCTTACCATTTTGTTCAATTTGTTCTCCTAGTAATACCTAATTGTTTAGAACCTCCTGCAAGACTTTGAGGTTATTTTCCATTGTCTTGAGGTAAGTCTTTTTCTTGAGGTCGCCCTTCTTCATAGACTGCAGGGAATCAAGAGTCTTGATATCTCTCTTAGTTCCGTCGGCATTTTTTATTACTGAATTAGCAATCTTGTGATCAGAGTTCTCGATAGTTAAAACATGCTTTATCTTAAGCTGGTTGAGCTTGTTAGATAGGAAGCTAATTGTCTCAAAGCTAGCCTCAGATTCAGCTGAGCAGCCTACAAATGCAGCATAGTAGTTCAGACCATAGTCATCTACCATGTAACGGAATGGGAAACGATCTCCGAAGATGAGCGTCTTAACCTTAGCATTTTTAACAGCCTCAGCATACTTGTTGTCTAGATTCTCTAGCTTCTTAGTGTAGGCATCGAGGTTCTTCTTGTAAGTATCGGCATGCTTCTCATCCTTCTTAGCAATTGCCTGCTCGATAGGCTTGCAGAGCTTAATCGCATTCTTGAGAGATAGCCATACATGTTCATCATACTCCACTTCCTCGGCGTTTTCGTGATGATGACCGTCACCTTCATCTTCTTTCTCTGGTTGCATACCTTCCTTGACTTCTTCAGCCTTCTTACTGTCCTTCATTTCATCCATGAGGTTGATTGCAACGAGATCCTTGTTCTTTTTCTTCTTGAGAACGTCCGCAACCCATTCATCTGACTCACCGCCAACATAGACGAAAATATCAGCATTTGAAATATCCTTTATATCCTGAGCTGAAGGCTGGAAGCTGTGCAAATCAGTACCATTCTTCTGAAGAAGCTTCAGATCAACATCCTTGACTCTGTCGCCTAGAATCTCTCTAACCCAGTCGTATTCAGGAAATGTAGTTACGACAATCTTGAGCTTCTTGGAGTCTGCTTCCTTCTTGCCGCAGCTCGCAAGTGTACCAAGTGAAAGGATTGCAATCATCATAATTGCAAATATTTTAATAAGCTTGTTACGTTTCATAAAAACCTCCATGCTATGTAACGTGAAAAATACAGATTTTGCAAAAATAATATCGGTTATTGTAATTGTCCGAGCACCGCAACTCTTCTATGAATCGAAGCGGAGACGACATAAAAATGGGGAAATAAACGAAATTAAAAATCATTTTCAGTTTACCACCGGTGATTTATCATGTCAATGTAGAAAGAAAGTTTCACAAAACTATCAAAAAATTTTTAACACTTTGAGGTCAGTGGAGTTCAACAAAAATCATAAAGATTTAGCGGGAAAATAAAAGAACATATGTTTGATTTTTGCCTGTGCCTCCACTATAATTGGGACAAGCAAAAAAGTCAAGCGGTGTATTTGTCGTCATCAGGGAGTGAAGATGGATGGGAATGCGTCAATAAATATATTTAATAAAGAGGAGGAGCTTGAGGGGAGCAGGACCTACCTGTGCATCGACCTGAAGTCTTATTATGCGTCTGTCGAATGCATAGCTCGAGGGCTTAATCCGCTCTAGGCTAGGCTACTAGTTGCTGATCCAACTAGATCAGACAACACGATTTGCCTAGCGGTTTCACCCGCACTGAAGGCCATTGGTGTGCTGGGGAGACCTAGATTATTTGAAGCGAAGCAGGCGATAAGAAGAGCGGAGATAGAGTGTGGTCATGAGATTGAATACATCATAGCATCGCCGAGGATGGCTGAGTATGTGCGCATATCATCGGAAATTTATTCCATTTATATGAATTTTGTTTCCCCAGAGGATATTCATGTATACAGCATAGATGAATGCTTTATGGATATAACGCATTACCTTCACATGTATAAGGAGGCAGCGATTCGCCACAAGGTTTCGGCTTCTCGTGAGATGGCGATGACTATAATTAAAGCCGTGCTGTCTGAGACAGGCATAGTTTCAACTGCGGGAATTGGAACTAATATGTATCTTGCTAAGGTTGGTATGGATATAGTTGCCAAGAAGAGCAAAGCCGATGAAGATGGCGTAAGGATTGCAGAGCTCAATGAAACATCTTATAAGTATCTCCTTTGGAACCATAAACCGCTAACTGACTTCTGGCAGATCGGGCGTGGTAAAGCCAGAAGGCTCGCTAAAATTGGGGCTTATACGATGGGGGATATAGCTCTCATATCGATTAATGAGGAGGAATACCTATATAAAGCATTTGGTGTAGACGCTGAGATTCTGATTGATCATGCATGGGGTAAGGAGCCATGTACCATGTCGGATATCAAGTCTTATAAGCCAGCAGCACATTCTCTCTCTACTGGGCAGGTTCTGCCTCGTGCATATGCTTATGGAGAAGGCCGCAATATATTTATCGAGATGGCTGATAAGCTATCCATGGATATGGTACGGAAGAAACTAAGAGCATCACATTTTTCGTTTTGGATCAGTTTCGATGGACAGAGTCTTGAGAGTGGGGAATATAATGGGCCGATTGTGGTTGATTTTTACGGAAGACTGATGCCTAAGGGTGTTTCTGGCAATGTTATGCTACGAATTGATACGAATAGCACTGTAGAGATTGTAGGGAACTTAAAGAAAGCTTTTGATCGCCTGATAGATCCGACACTTTACATAAGGCGCATAACCATAGTCGCCAACGATATCAAAGGAGTAGATGAAGATGAGCAGATTGATATATTTTCACTAGACTCTTGCGATACAGATGACTCTAAAGAATGTGAATTGCAAGGGGTTATGCTAGCAATACGCGAGAAGTATGGAAGCAATGCCTTGATAAAAGGCATGAATCTCGAAGAGGGAAGCACATATATAGAAAGGAACAATCAGATAGGAGGTCATAGAGCGTAGATGGGTGTATACGATGAAAGAATAATACGGGCAACAAAATTTGAATATGCCGATATTATCAATAGAGTAAGGCCAGTTCATCGGGCTGATAGATTTTCTTACAAGTATCCGCGGATGAGTAATGAGAAGCGAGCTAAGATATTCGCACCTTTTGCTGCCTTGTCAGGGTATGATGATGCTTTATCGGAAAAGGAGGTAATCTACGATATCAAAAGGGTACTTGCTGATGATGAGTATTTTGATTTAGACTGCAAGATTGCAACCATATACGAAAATTGTAGCAATAGCATATTAGCTAGAGAAAATGGTGTTGAGGTCAGAATACTTTACTTTGAGCCCCTTGCCGATGATGAGCTGCATGGCAGATATATAGAAATTAGCGGATTAGTCACAAAGGTCAGGCCAGATAAAGAGACTATCACAATTCTTGATAAAGAAATTCCTTTGAGGTCAATATACGAACTAGAAATCTTAAATGCTAGGAGTATTGGGTCGCAAGATGAATAAAAATCCCTGCTCTTTCAAGCAGGGGGTGTGTATTCGTTTATCTAAATTGATAAATCAGCGATATGTTTTGTCAGAATATTAGGTAGCACATCTTGTCTGTAATTCATATGGGAGAACCTATGATTAAACTCGTGCAATCTGCTCGATTCCTTCAACTGTACCTAGAAGTTCCATGCCAACTGGTCTCCAGTAATCGTATATGAGCACAGGACCGCTGTATTCATACAGAAGCCTTATGACAGTGTTGAAGAATATAGGGTTGTTGATAAACATCTTAACGTTGAAGTTGCAGCCATACTGTTTCTCTTCGGTGTACGGATACTTGAAATTAATAATCTGCGACTCCGGTTCGCAGTCGTAGTAGCGAAGCTCTAGGAGCTTGTAGCCGGTGAATTTTGACTGGTTATCATCAGCATTTTCACGGCAAGCGATTATTTGATCCGCTCTTGCATCAGTCATAACCTGAATATCGCCGAGGTTATTCTTGCAGAGCTCATATAACTCTCTGACTGTGTTAAGTACATGAGGTCTCTCTGCCTCGTTTTCGTCTATAGGGATAATTCCTTTGCCGATTAGGTGCTGCAGGAATTCCTCGCATGAGAAAGTACCGAGCGTATAATCCTCTGGTTTGTTGCTGGAATTACATTCGATAGTTACATTTGAATTGTCGATTTCTTTAAAATTGATATATGCCATTTTGTCACCTCTAATATCTATTAGCATTGGTATTATATCATCAGAGTGAAGTGAGGTCATTAATAAATAAAGAGAGAGGCAGCATTTATTTAAATGCCACCTCTGATGTCACAGACAGGATGTTCAGAAGATTATCTATATTTATAGAAACCTTCACCAGCATTGATGCCGGTCTTACCCTCATCTATGTACTTTTTAAGCATTGCTGCAATTTTGCCTGCATTTGAATCTGGGTTCTTTGACTCAGGATTGCTGGATACGATGTTGTAAGCAGTTGTGAGTCCGACGATATCGAGTATCTGGAAAGGACCAAGAGGCGAACCTGTTCCTAATTTCCAAGCACGGTCAATATTTTCATGATCGCCTATTCCGTTAGCGAGTAGGTACTGTGCAGAATTTAGGAATGGCACGAGCATAGAATTTAGCAGATAACCAGGCTGTTCCTTCAGTACCTTGATCGGGACCATGTTAAGCGCTTTGGCAAATTCAACTACCTCGTCATATGCGGCCTGGGATGTCTCGCTGTGTCCCATAACCTCACCTATGTTGCTTCTCCAGATATTGTTAGCAAAGTGAAGTGCGAGGTATCTCTCAGGCTTAGATATATCTCCTCTAAATGTGCTAGGAAGGAATGTCGAAGAATTTGTCATTACGATGGTATTATCGTCAAGCACTTTATCGAGCTTTCTATAGAACTCATGCTTTTCATCAGGAATCTCAGCCATGCTCTCTATGTAGTAATCGCAGCCTTTTGCAGAATCCTCGAGAGAAAGAGAGAGTTTCAGATTCTTATAAGCGGATTCAACTTTTTCTTGGAGTTCGTCGAGCTTCTCGCTAGTTAGGTCTTCGGCTTTTACCCCGAAACCTCCAGGAACCTGAATTCCAGGCTTGCCTAGGTTTTGCCTTAGAGTTTCAATTTCAGATAGATAAATCTTGTAGAGCCTGTCTATCTTAGGCTGAGATCTGCCGATAGAGCCTTCGCTTCTTAGCCATATAGTTGTATCAAATCCGGAGAAAGCACTCTGAAAAGCAATCTGACTGCCTAGTACACCGCCACCAGCTACTGTAACTTTTTTATTATTCATGGGATTACCTCCTGTGTATAAATAACAACTTGTGTTAGTTTTGTATAACTTGATTATACACCTAAAATCAAATAAAGCCATACAATATTTAATAGTGCGCAATTATTTCTTTAAAACTACATAATTCATAACGATTGCAACTATTGACAGAGCTCCATAATAGTTCTATTATACTTATTAGTTCTTGGTTTATTATCTTTAACTATTTGAACCTAGAACTGATAAATATGGTAATTGACTTCAGGGCAGGGTGTAATTCCCTACCGGCGGTATAGCCCGCGAGCCGAGAGGCATGATTCGGTTAGATTCCGAAGCCGACAGTTAAAGTCTGGATGGGAGAAGCTTTTATTCTGAAGGGTACATTAGGTTGTACAGGGATGAATTGCAGGAGCTCTGAGGGGGCTTCTTTTTTAGTGCATATCCATTCTAATTGAACGGGTCAATTGTATATTTATTCGAATGAGGAGAGAGAAATGTCGTTAGAGAGAGCTGATGAGCTGATGCTACAGGACAAAGAGTACATGCGCCGAGCTATTGAACTGGCCAAGAAAGGCACAGGATGGGTTAATCCCAACCCAAAGGTCGGAGCTGTAATTGTCAAAGATGGACAGATCATAGGCGAGGGATACCATGTAAAGTGCGGTCAGATGCACGCTGAAAGGAACGCTATAGCATCGCTTCGCGATTCTGCAGAGGGCGCTACGATGTACGTAACTATGGAGCCTTGTTGTCATTATGGCAAGACGCCACCTTGTACGGAGGCGATTATTGAAAACGGAATAGCTAGAGTTGTGATTGGATCCAAGGACCCTAATCCAAAAGTAGCTGGAAAGGGCGTTCAAGTGCTGAGAGATGCTGGCATTGAAGTCGTAGAAGACTTCATGATGGATGAGTGTGATGCTCTAAATCCGATTTTCTTCCACTACATAACTACTAAGCATCCTTACGTCATGATGAAGTATGCCATGACTGCTGACGGTAAGATTGCGACTAAGACTGGAGCATCAAGGTGGGTTACTGGTCCTGAGGCTATTCACAAGGTGCATGAGATGCGTCATGAATGCATGAGCATCATGGTCGGTGTTGATACGGTTATAGCTGATGATCCTATGCTTAACTGCAGAATTGAGGGTGGCAGAAACCCGGTGAGAATAGTATGCGATAGTAAACTCAGAATTCCAAATGAATGCCAGTTAGTGAGAACTGCTGATGAGTACGATAGTGAAACAGTTGTCGTTTGTGCAGTTGAAGGTCTGCCTATAGGAGAGGTGAGGTTTACTGATAAGGCACCAATCTATTTGGACTATGAGAATACAAATCCGCTTGCAAAGGCTTTAGGCAAGAAGTTTGGCGGAGGAAATTTCATCAAGAAGGCAGTTAAACTTAACGAGATGGGAGTCAGGATTTTTAACTTCCCTGGTCACGATGGAAGAGTCAATCTAAACATGCTGATGGAGTACCTCGGCAGTCTAGAAATAGATAGCTTGCTCCTTGAAGGTGGTGGAAACCTCAATGAAAGTGCGCTGAGAGTTGGAATTATCAGCGAGATGAGAATATTTATCGCACCCAAGGTATTCGGTGGAAAGGCGAAGAGCCCTATTGAGGGTATTGGAGTTGACAATCCTAATATGGCATATAAATTCTCGTTCGACGACGTTGAGAGGATTGGTTCTGATCTCATGATTACATGCAAGAGAATCGATAATCTCAGCACATATATTCCAGAAGATGGAGAAAACTAATGTTTACAGGAATCATTGAAGAGACAGGGAGCTTGAGGTCACTAGATATATCTGGGGTGACGGGCCGCATAGAGCTCGAGGCCTCAAAGGTACTAGAAGGCACTAATATTGGTGATAGTATCGCTGTGAACGGTGTTTGCCTCACTGTAGTAGAACTTCATGCTGACGGATTTACCGCTGACGTCATGCCTGAGACCATCTCCAGAACGGGATTCTCGCAGCTCAGAGTGGGCGATAAAGTTAACCTGGAACGAGCGATGGCTGCAAATGGCAGGTTCGGTGGACACATAGTATCGGGCCATATCGATGGCGTTGGAACCGTTGAATCACTCGAGCATGATGGAATTGCCGTATGGGTAAGCATCAAGGCACCAACAGAAATTCTTAAGATCATAGTTGAGAAGGGGTCCATAGCAATCGATGGAATCAGCCTTACGGTTGCTTATGTGGATAGTGAACGTTTCAAGGTTTCGATTATTCCTCATACAGGTGAGGAGACTACACTGCTGAAGAGGCATGCAGGCGATAAGGTTAATCTTGAAAATGATATTGTAGGCAAATATGTAGAAAAATTATTGGGACTTGGTGAGCCAACTGTATATGGTGGTACTCGGCAAAAGGATGATAACGAAAGTGGACTCACACTTGAGTTCCTGGCGGAGAACGGGTTCTGAAAGGAGATACGATGAGTAGCAGAAAACGCGAATATGATTCAATTGAAAGAGCGCTTGAGGATCTGAGAGCTGGAAAGATAATTCTCTGTACAGATGATCCAGATAGAGAAAATGAAGGTGATATGATCTGTGCTGCGGAGTTTGCAACGCAGGAGAATATCAACATGATGGCTAGTATTGCCAAAGGGCTCATCTGCACACCGATGAGCATTGAGCTCGCAAGGAAGCTCAACTTCCCAGCGATGGTGTCTGAGAACACGGATAACCACGAAACTGCTTTTACAGTTTCAATAGACCATGTCGATACCACGACTGGTATTTCAGCTAAGGAGAGAGGATATACGATGAGAAAATGCGTGGATCCAGATTCAAAGCCGGAAGATTTCAGGAGACCAGGGCATGTATTCCCTCTCGTTGCTAAGAGAGGCGGTGTGCTAGTTAGAAATGGACATACAGAGGCTACAGTAGACTTGCTGAGACTTGCAGGACTCAAGGAGTGCGGTGTGTGCTGCGAAATCATGGACGATGACGGCACGATGATGAGAACGCCTAAGCTGTGGGAAATCGCAGAGAAATATGATCTAGCATTTATAACGATCAAGCAACTTCAGGATTATCTGCGCATTAATGAGTGCCACGTAATTCGCGAGGCAGTAGCTAAGCTGCCGACAATGTATGGCGAATTCACAATGTATGGGTATATTAATGATATTACTGGCGAGCATCATGTAGCTCTTGTTAAGGGTGAAATCGGAGATGGTAAGGATGTTCTCTGCCGAGTTCATTCGGAGTGTCTCACAGGGGATACGTTCGGTTCGCTGAGATGCGACTGTGGTCTGCAGCTCGAGAAGTCACTCGAGATGATAGAAAAAGAAGGGCGCGGAGTGCTGCTTTACATGAGACAGGAAGGTCGTGGCATCGGACTCATCAATAAGATTAAGGCATACGCTCTTCAGGAAGAGGGATACGATACAGTCGAGGCTAATGTTAAGCTTGGGTTTGCACCAGACCTAAGGGAATACTGGGTAGGTGCACAGATTTTAAGAGACCTGGGATGCAAGTCGCTAAGGCTTATGACTAACAACCCTGAAAAGGTGTATGGGCTCGGTGACTTTGCTCTGGACATAACTGAGAGAGTTCCGATTGAGATTAAGCCACAGAAGTTCGATTATATGTATCTCAAGACCAAGAAGAGTAAGATGGGACATATTTTCAACGAAATTGATTTAGAGAAGTAGAAAGGAATCGTCATGAACAATATCAATCTATTAGAGGGTAAAGTCGTTGCTAAAGAAGGAATGAAGGTTGGAATCGTGGCTGCTCGTTTCAATGAAATTGTTGTAAGCAAGCTACTAAGCGGGGCAATTGACGGACTTGTACGACACAATGTCAAGGAAGAGAATATCACAGCTGCTTGGGTGCCTGGAGCATTTGACCTGCCAACCGTTGCGAAGAAGATGGCTGAGTCCGGAAAGTATGATGCTGTAATCGTTCTCGGTGCTGTAATCAGAGGACAGACATCGCACTATGAGCTTGTGTGCAACGAGGCTGCAAAAGGAATCGCTCAGATCTCTATGCAGACAGGTGTGCCAACTATGTTTGGAGTTATCACGACAGAGAATATTGAACAGGCAATCGCTCGTGCAGGAAGCAAGGTTGGAAACAAGGGATACGACTGCGCACTATCTGCAATCGAGATGGTTAACCTCGTAGAGCAGTTATAAGAACAGCTTTATTAAAAAAGGTGAGCAGGCATATTTAATAACAGCAAGGCAGACTGTTTCAGTCTGCCTTGTTTTCAAAATGCAAATGGGGATTGGTCGTATACATGGACAAGAGCATGGAAATTAAGAATGGTGAAAGGAAAAATCAAGACAAGAGCAAGGTTATGCTCGTTTTTGACTATGATGGTACCATTCAAGAAACTATTAAGATTTATGCACCAGCTATTTTTGATATAGCGAAAAGGCTGAGGACGATATATGATGTTCCAGTCGAAAATCCTAGCTATGCGCGCATGGAGAGCTGGCTGGGGCTTAAAAATGACGAGATGTGGGCAGACTTCGCCCCAGCGCTCCCTACGGCCGCTAAGGCGGCCGCATCGGCGCGGGTCGGCGCCTACATGCGCACTCTGGTTCGCGATGGTGCTGATCCCTGGTATTCTGGTGCTCGTGACACACTAGACAGGCTCAAAAAACAGGGATACAGGATGATGATACTGAGCAACTCAGATCACGAGTATGCGGAATTCAACAGAAAGAGATTTGACACGGATAGATGGTTTGAGAGATATATAGATTGTGAATCCTGGGATTGGCAGTCTAAAGCCGATGTGTTAAGCTCTATAATAAGTAATGAGCCTGACTTAACATATGTTATGATTGGGGATAGGTTCAATGACCAAGAAGCGGCAGTGAGGAACAATATATTGTTTGTCGCATGTGAATATGGATACGGTAAGTCCGGAGAGCTTGATGAGGCTGATGCGAGAGCTTATTCAGTTGTTGAGCTACCGGAGATTATTGTTAGATTAACTGATTATTAGGGGGTTAAGATGAACATTGTATGCTTAGATATGGAAGGTGTATTGGTACCTGAGATTTGGATTGCCTTTGCGGAAGAGACAGGCATCGAGGAACTAAAGAAGACTACTAGAGAGGAGCCAGATTACGACAAGCTAATGAATTACAGGCTTGATATCTTGAGAGAGCATGGCCTTGGCCTCAAGGAGATTCAGGATGTAATCGCTAGAATTGATCCACTACCAGGAGCAAAGAAATTTTTAGATGAACTTCGTGCAACTACTCAGGCTATAATTCTCAGCGATACATTTTCACAGTTTGCTCAGCCACTCATGGCTAAGCTAGGATGGCCGGCTCTATTCTGCAATGAGCTGATTATTGGTGAAGATGGAATGATAGAAGGCTTCAAGATGCGCTGCGAGAAGTCAAAGCTCACAACAGTGAGAGCCCTTCAATCATGCGGTTTTGAGACAATTGCGGCAGGAGATAGTTTTAACGACCTAGCTATGATTGAAGCAAGCAAAGCGGGTTTCCTATTCCGAAGCACAGACTCCATCAAAGCTGACTGCCCACAGTTCCCAGCTTACGATGAGTTTGATGACCTACTAGGTGCGATTAAGAAGGCACTATAGGGCTGTAAATTTAAAGCAAGTATAGATTGCCTTTAATTAACTAGCTAATTATATAAGAAGACTAAGAGGCATCACCAGTAATGGCGATGCTTTTTTTATGCGCAAAATTTCTCAAAATTTAATCAAAATAAAGTCATGCAAAATTCCGCAATAATCGCACTAAAAAATCGAGAGCCAAGCAATCAGAGCTCTCGATTTTTGTGTTGATATTCATAGCAATATATCTAGCAAATTGTTAGTTAGATAATTTCAGTTCGTCTTTTCTAGTAGCAGAATATATGCCTCCGACTACAGCGCCAACCAGTGCAGGCACAACCCAGCCAAGCGCAAGCTTAGTGAATGGAAGGTCACCTATGAAACCGAATGGAAGGCCGAATCCATTCAGAACTGAGAGTAGGCTCGTAGCAAATGCAGTATAAGCGGCTACACCGCCAACGTATTTGCTTGTAATCCACTTATCAAGTACGGCAAATATTACCAGAACGATAAGTGGTGGATAAAATGCGCTTAGTATCGGTGCAGCGAGCGCAATGATCTTATCTAGACCGAGGTTGCTCATAAAGAAGCTGAACCCGATAGTAACTAGTATTACTGTTCTGTAGCTAACCTTTCCGTTTGATAAACCAGCAAAGTAGTCGCCGATTACAGAGGAAAGTCCAATCGAAGTTGTTAGACATGCTAGCAGAATTATAATCGCTAGAGCGATAACTCCCCATCCACCGAGAAGTCTGTTTGTAATAGCGATTAGAAGTGGTGCCTGTGCAAGGCCTGCAAAATGGCTATCGCTTGTAGTCGATGCACCGAGGAATGTCAGACCTCCGTATACTAGTCCAAGTAGGACTGTCGAAATGATATCTGCACCAGCTACTAGATGTTTTACATCTTTCTTATCAGTAAAGCCGTATTTCTTTGCAGCAACTATGAGGATTATAGTTACCGTTACTCCGCCAATACCGTCGAGTGTTTGATAACCGTTAACAATTCCTGTCTGGAATGGAACAAGATCCTTTGTTCCGATAGGTGCACCGATTGGATTTACGATTCCGAGTATGATTAGAATGACCATAACCAGAAGTAAAAGCGGTGTAAGGAACTTTCCTATAACATCTACAACCCCAGAAGGATTGAGTGCAAGAATAGCAGTCACTGCGAAGAACGCGAGACTGAATACCCATAGCGGAACGCCTGGTAGCAGTCCTTTGATACCCATCTCATAAGTCGTAGCGGATGTTCTTGGAATACAGATGATCGGTCCGAGTAGAAGTAGAATGATGGATACGAATACCTTGCCAGGTATTGTTCCAATCTTGTTAGTTACTCCGTCTACCGTTCCTTCTCTGTTAGCAACAACAGAATAAATAGCTAAGGCAGCTAGTCCAACATCCATGATGAAAAATCCTAAAAATCCTACTAGCCAATTGCTCCCTGTCTGCTGACCGAGGAATGGCGGAAATATAAGGTTACCAGCGCCAAATTGAGTTGCGAAAAGGGCGAGACCCATGGTCACAATAATCGGCCCCTTCGCCTTTGGTTTTGAATTATCTTTCATTGTCCCTCCTATAATATAAAGTAATCATAAAGTGTTTATTTACAATTAAAAAAGATAGTTATTACTATATATTAACTGTAATAATAGCAATAACGAAAAATAATCATATATCTAGTACTTTTTGGAATAACAAGGTTCAATCTACCGCGTTGGTATGCTATAATCGCTGTAATTTCAAGCATATTACAAATTGTGATTAATTTTAGGGAAAAGATAAATGGATTTAATCAAACTAAAATATTTTATTGCTGCTGCAGAATTGTTGAATTTTTCTAAAGCTGCTGAAGCTTGCAACATCACGCAAACTGCAATAGGCAAGTATATTAATAAATTAGAAAATGAAATCGGATGCTCTCTATTCTATCGAACTAATAAGGGCGTCAGCTTGACTGAAGCCGGGGAAAAATTCTATTCAGGTGTAAAAGAGATAACCAGGCAGTATGAGGACTTATTAAAACAAATTGAAAATGAGAAAGATAAAATCCTTAGAATTGGAATCGGAGGTGACTATCTGCCCGTCAATTTTCTAAAAAAGTATAAAGCTATGAATAGAGGTATCTCCTTAGAGGTTGAATTTAAGGACAAAGACCAATTGATTAACATGCTGGAGAGGGAATCGATAGATGCGATGATTATCCCAAATGTCACGATGTTGAGTGAAAATACAATTGGCATAGAGAAGGTGGAAATAGGAGCTGCACATGATGTTTTGTGCTGTTCTCAAGAAAGCGTGATTAAATACGGAAGTGTCGGGAAAGTCATTGAGAATTTACCTCTTATCACCAAAGCAGTTGAAAGTGAATATCATGAGTACTGTAGAGAAAATCTAAAAAGCATATACAATAGCACTTTTTCGGATGTACGTGTTGTTGATACGGTGTCGAATCAGACTGCTTTAATTGCACTCGGGCAAGGGTTTGCAATCATGCCAAAAGAGGAGATGACACCGATTGAAGACATGTATATGGAAGGGTTAGGTGAGAGATTTACAGAGATTCTACTACTAGTCTATATGTCAAAAAACAAAAATCAGTCGCTTCGCGATTTATTGAAATTTGTAAGCAAAAGTAATAGTGATGGTGAATCCTTATTTGGATAAATTTGGAGAATTAAAGAATAAAATAATCCTTAGTATAAGTAAAAAATCCCTGGATTCTGATAGAATCCGGGGATTTTTAAGTTCAGTGAGATTAACGCTTCGAGAACTGGCTAGCTCTTCTAGCTTTCTTGAGACCGTACTTCTTTCTTTCCTTCATACGAGGGTCTCTCGTTAGGAATCCAGCGGCCTTAAGTGCTGGTCTGTTAGCCTCAGCATCTACTTCGCAAAGTGCTCTTGAGATACCGTGTCTAAGTGCTCCAGCCTGTCCAGTTGTACCACCACCGTTAACTAGTGCGATTACATCGTACTTTCCAGTTGTTCCAGTGATTTCAAAAGGTCTCTTAACCTCATTCTTAAGAACTTCAAGTCCGAAGTAATCTTCGAGGTCCTTCTTGTTTACAACGATTCTTCCTGTTCCAGGGAGTAATCTGACTCTAGCAATTGAAGATTTTCTTCTTCCTGTTGCCTGATACATTTCTTTAGCCATCTTCTAATCCTCCCTTCCTAGAATGTCCACTCTTCAGGATTCTGTGCAGCATGTGGATGCTCAGGTCCTGCGTATACCTTTAGCTTCTTGAACATCTGTCTGCCGAGCTTGCCCTTAGGCATCATGCCCTTAACAGCGTGACGGATGATCTCTTCTGGCTTCTTAGCGCGAAGTTCTGCAAGAGTTGTCTCCTTGAGACCACCTGGATAACCGCTGTGGCTCTTGTAAATCTTCTGCTTTTCCTTCTTGCCAGTTACTGCTACCTTCTCAGCGTTTACAACAACTACGTAATCTCCGCAGTCAACGTGAGGTGTGTAGATAGGCTTCTTCTTTCCTCTTAGGATCATTGCAATCTCAGCTGCAACCTTACCTAGAGTCTTGTCCTCTGCATCGATAACATACCACTTGTGGTCGATATCTGCAGGCTTAGCGATGTAAGACTTCATATTCTTTCCTTTCTACCTACTCAAATCCGAAGATCGATTTCGGCACTGTCTACTAGGATCCTAGGATCTTGTTCGACATACTAAAAATAACTTAGTGTCGGAGCTACCGGGTAGAGCCCTGCTCCATTTGCACAATATGCCTAAAAATTATATTACTCAAAGTGTTCAAAGTCAAGCCTTTAAAGCTTTCATTTCGTTCTGTTCATCCCACTCTTCTACCAGAATAGCTCGAAGCTCCATATCGAAATACTCATTGCTTCGTTTTCCGGCTAGCTTGAGTATACCTTCTGTTCTAAAACCTAACTTAGTGTATAGGTTTGAAGCGACTTTATCGTCAGGAAAATGAGAGACGGTAACTCTATGTGTACCGAGCTCCTCGAAAGCATGGCGAAGAAGCGCTTCCATCGATTCTGTTCCGTAGCCTTTGCCACGAGCCGCTTCGTCAGCGAGATAAATGATGGCGATATTTAGTGAATCGTTGATGGGATCAATGTTGGTGATATCAATTTTTCCTAGAGGCTTTTTGCTAGACTTCTCAACTATTGTCATCCATTCTCGAGATGGATCATGAATGACGTTGTGAAATTCGTCTGTTATCGTATCTAGGTTTCTTTTTCCAGTCGTGCAGAAGTGCTCGATTACGGTTTCTCGCGACTCCCATTCCGCGAAAAGGTCGCAGTCAGCAAAGGATGCCTTGCGAAGTATGATGTGGTCGGTTTCTATCAAGTCGATTCCTCCTCTAGTATCAAGCTTATTGATGTCTTATTATATCAAAAAATTGCATGCCTTATCATATATAATTGATGCATTGTACACCTAAATATGTCTACATGTTATGATTTTGATGCAATACACACATTTACAGCATGTCCGTAGGCAATAAATTTTCTTTGCATAATAACATTTAATAATAAAAAGTATCAATAGTTGTACACAGCGGTATAAGTATGAATTATTGTTAACGCTTTTTCCAGTGCGATAGAATGTTAACATAAAATACGATACATAGTTATGCCGTTATTCGCGAGATGGGCGCGAATCGTGGTACGACTATTGTTGTTTTTTGTACAAATACACTTATTGACTACAATCAATTAGGAAAGGAAAGTAATGGTTACGAAGAAGAAAGAATTAAAGGCGAAGGTATCAGGAGTATTGCTTACAGCTATCCTGATGCTCACCATGATGCCTTGGCATGTAATGGCTGATGATACCTCCGCTGCAGAGGGCACGGCTGCTACAAATGCTGTAACTACCGAAAGCGAGGGCGTTTCAAGCGAAGCAGCAGGTGCTATCACTAGGGATGCAGCACAGAATAAACCAGCTGCAGCTCCTGCGACACCTGCAGGTGAAAAGCCTTTAGCAGCATCTGCATCACCTAAGAAGATGGTTAAGACATCCGTAAAAGTCGTATATAAGGATGGAACACCTGTTGAAGACGGAACAGCCTTCACGCTTGAAGAGCCAGATAACAATGAGCAAAAGGATTACGAAGTTAAGAACGGAAAACTAGAACTTCAGCTAATATCTGACAAGCAGTATCGACTTGGTCTCTCATGGGAAGATGAGAAGATGGATACTCACAAAGTCGTTGAAGCTGATGCAAATCTTGGCACAATTCCTGTTGCAATCGCATCAAATGGCAAGACTCTAGTATGGTATGACAGACATAACAAGAAGCTTATGGAGAACAAGCCAGTGACGACCGTCACTCTCAAGGAAATCGAAGACAATGACGAAACCCCATCTGAGCCAAAGCCTGCGGAGAAGAAGAGAGTAGAAAAAGGCGAATTAGCAAACGTTCGTGATATCGATGTAACTCTAGATGATGGAACACCAATGCCTGACGGTGTTCAGCTAGAACTCATAGATATGAGCAGAGTTGCTGATTGGTCATATGAATTTGAAAAATACACTGTTAAGGATGGCAAGATCCACGGCGTTAAGATGAAAGCTGAGACGCAGTATAAGATCGGTATGGACACTGCTAATCCATCATATTCTGATTACACAATCGTTGGTGCATATAACAGCAAGCATCTGATGCGTATATATGCAAGATATGAGAACGAGTATCCGCTATACTACGATTATGACGAGGGTATAGGCGCACCAGAGAAGCCGATTGCAAAACTTGTATTCCACAAGGTGAAAGAGCAGAGCGAATTAGAGAATCCTAAATCGAATTCCAATATTACAGTTCTAAAGGTTTCTGATGGCGGCTATGTGGCAAAGGCAGGTCTGCCTTTCAGATTAGTTCGTAAGGATAACGGCAAGTCGAAGGTTATCTACAGTGAGCAGGGTGAAGTTACGATCAATACCGAAGGAAACGTTCCTTACGAGCTTAAGCTAGATGAGAACGATACTTACGTTATGAAGAACAAGATTGAGTTCACCATGAAGCAGAATAAGCAGGGCAAGTATAACCCTATTATCGAAGGCTATGATGCTAACGATATAAATGGTTATCTGCAGTGCAATGCTATAGAACTTGTTAGAAAAGATGGCAAGAAGCCAGGAAGCGATATCGTTAAGCCAGGAGAAAATACTGGAAAAAATAATAGCGAAGATTGCAATCCATGCGGCGAATGCGAGGATTGTGCGAAGTATAAGCCTGAGCAGTATGCGAAGATTTACGAGAAGGAAAAGGTTATTCTCAAGAACATGCCAGTTCTAAGAAAGTCTGGTAACGAGTATAAGCCTGTCAAGAAGAAGGTTACATTTATCTTCTATAATGCAACAACTCAGACTATTGAGACTAAAGTAGAGTCAAGTAACGGTGTTCTACCTGACGTTGAGATGGTTAAGGGTAATAACTATATCGTATTTGCTGAAGATGGCGACTTTGAAATGCCTAACGCATACATGGTGCTAAATAAGACTGGCGAGAAGCCTGTTCCTTCTAAGGATAACGGAAGAAAAGTAGATGCATTCTACTTGACCCTAAGATCGATGTATGTGAGCAACCCTGAAGCTGCAAAGCGTGTCGCATATACACTTCCAGTTTTCGATAAGGACCACAATCCTATTGATGGTGTAAATATAAAGTTTGTAAGCGAATACGATGAAGTTACAGCAAAGGTTAACGAAGGCGTAGTTGAATATTCGCTGATTGAAGATCAGAACTACATGGTATACGTAGATGATCCTAGATACACAATCGACTCCTTCCCAATGACTATGAAGGATAAGTCTGAGTGGGGAGCAGCAAAGTACGCATTTAATCACTTCAGCTGCGGCAGTGTCAATGAGCTGATTCTAAAGCCTAAGAGCGAAGAGGGTAAAAACAACACGCAGCTTATCGATATAGATAATACAACGGCTGTAACTGGTCTACACTTCGGAAAAGGAGAGTATTTGGTAAGCGTTAGAAAGCTACCTAAAGATACTGTAAAGGGTCTAGAGGGAAAGGATTATGAAGTTCTAGATATCGACATTATCAACATGTATCGTACAGAGCTATCGAAGCTTGTAAGAGGAAACTTCAAGGTCAGCAGACTAGTTCCAGATGGCAAGGATGTAAAGCAGGTTTACTACGTTGATAATGCGGGTAAGCTCGTAAAGGTTCCATTCAAGCAGATTTTAGCATCTGACGGTGGATACATCGTAGCGTTTGATATGCCTTCGATGTCGCTTTACAACAATGTTATCGAGTACACTGAGCACAAGCAGGCAGAACCTGAAAAGCCAGTAACACCTGTAGAGCCAGAAAAGCCGGTAACACCTGAAAAGCCAGTAAATCCAGTGAACCCCGGAAGCAATCAGGGAGATAACAATAACACACAGCCAAACGTACCAACTCCAGGTAATAATGGCGGAAATACTAACGTTTCGCCTGAATATTATGTAGCGAATGGAAATCTCGCTTGGAACGGTGATGATAACGGTCTGCTCATAGTCGTTAAGTCTAAGACTGATGACGAAAAGACTTTTGAGAGATTCAAGGACGTTGAGATTGATGGTAAGGTTGTAGATCATAGCAACTACGACGTTGTAAAGGGAAGTGCGAGAATTACACTTCACGCATCATACCTAAGGTCTTTAAAACCAGGAAAGCATGCTGTAACCGCTCGTTTCAGCAACGGTTCTGTAAATTCAGAATTTACAGTAGTTTCTCACGTAGCTAATAAGGCTCCAAGCGGAACAGCTACTGCAAATGGAAAGAACATCAGAACTGTCGTTAAGACTGGTGATTCCACAGGATTTGAGTTTATGTTTGCTTTCGTAGTTGCTAGCCTGCTACTAGGCGTTGTAGTTGCTATGAGGAAGAAGAACGCATAGCTCAAAATGTAAACCAGGGAACAAAAGCATTATCGAATGAGATGGAGTGCTATGCTCCATCTCATTTTTAAAATATTGGAAAGAGAGAAAATGGGGAATGCAGAAACGCTTATTTGATAATAAGCTGCTAAGTATTATTGCGGTAATTGTCCTCTGCCTTGCCTTAACTGTAGGGCTCGCGAGCTGCGGTGCTGATAAGGGCAAGAAGGGGAGAGATAAAAAAAAGGTAGAAGCTACGAAGGAAAAGACTGAATCTGGCAAATCATCAGATAGCTATAAAGCTGACAACGAAGGCGAGAGTGAAGCAAGTGGAAGTGATGATTTCAGCAGTAAAGAGCTTGAAGCGGAGAAAGCAAAGGAAAAGGAAAAAGAAAAGAAAAAAGAGAAAGCAAAGGAAAAAGAGCGGGCCAAAGAGGAGAAGTCTAAAAAAGATAGTAGCTCATCCCATTCAAAGAAAAAGTGGGTACCTGCAGTATATAAGACGGTTACACATCCGGCGGTGACACGTCAACAGAAATTTATTGATTATTACACTTGTCAGTGTGGTGCCACCTTCAAAACAAATGCAGAGTGGCAGGCCCATAGACCAAAGCCTTGAAATGGCTTACATACATATGCGGCTCCGCATGTGACGACCAAAACAGTTGTCGTTAAAGAGGCATACACCGAGCAGGTGCTTGTCAGTGAAGGACACTGGGAATAAGTTATTACTTTAAGGGAATTAAAATGAAAATTCGTGTATACTATAGAGTAATGTATGAATAAGGCAGGTCTATAGTATGAAAGATATTCAAAATATTAAAATTCGTGAGGCGAAGCGTTCCGACATAGCCGATGTTGGGCGTATCCTATCAGAGAACTATCATGATACATATGCAAATATATTGGATAAGAGATATCTAAGCTCCGTTAACCCTGAGAGTGCAGCGAGCAGAATGGACGCATATTTCCTTACACCGGGAAATGAAATGTTTGTTGCTGAGCTCTTAGCTGATGGTGAGGAGGCTGGTGCTGGTGAGATTGTCGGCTTCGTAGCGGGCACACCCTCGCCAGATGTACTTGGTGCATTTTGGCTTGAGATGCTTCATATCAAGGCTCCCTACAGGGATTTCGGTATTGGACGAAGGCTCCTGTTTACGATGGGAAGCAGAGCTGCGAGCACCGGATATTCGCAGATGGTAATCGATGTATTTGCAGGGAACACCAAGGCAGAAGAGATATACAAGCATTACGGAGCTAAGCAGATTGATGAGTTTTATCAAGATGTAGAAGGCTTTGGAGTGCTATCGTCCTTATTGAGTTGGGACGACTTGTCGGTGTTCCAAGGATAGGGGGGATAGCGTGGATATAATAGTTAAAATGGTTACTTCGGCACAATTTATTAGCAGCATAGTCATCATCTTAGTCACCATTATTGCGACGCTCGTCATAGAGCATACGCATAAGCTCTATGTCAAAAAGACCAACAATACGGTGCAGATGAATGCGATAGTCAGATCGACATTTAGACTCATGAAGAGCGTAACATGGATAATTGCAGCGCTTGCGGTGCTCGAAGTAAATAATATACGTGTTACATCCATTATCGCCGGTGTCGGTGTTGCTGGTGCGGTCTTTGGCATGGCGATGCAAGACGTGTTTAAGGATGTACTGATGGGTATGCACATAATTAATGACAAAGCTTTTAAAGTCGGTGATGTTATTAAGATTGATGACGATGAAGGTATAGTTACGCTGTTCACACTTCAGACCACGCAGTATACAAGCCTAAATACTGGAGACAATGTCACGATCTGCAACAGAAATATCACTAAAGTGGGCATAACTAATGGTGTCTATGATATAGATATCGGGCTCAGATACGATGAAGATCCGGAGCATGTCAGAGAGGTTCTGACGGAATGTGCAAAAAAGATCAAAGCGGTTAAAGGCATCAAGAACTCTGAGTACCTAGCTGTTCAGAGCTTCGATGCAACATCTGCAATATATAGAATCAGATATTGGTGTAAACCGAAGGACAAGTGGGTAACAAGAAGAGCTGCTATGGGCGTGCTACAGAAGTGCCTGCTTGAATCAGATATCGTGCTTCCTTATAGTCAGCTCGATGTACATGTGAACGATTCTGATGGTAAGTAAAATCCTATCAATTACAGAACTCGCAATATATTATTCACAAGTTAATTAATATTCCAAAAGACTCCTCTTGTCGCGTGTGCGATGAGAGGAGTCTTTTGTGATTGCAAAATTAACAATTCTAAGAATATAAAATGGAAACAAGTGTACTCGATAAAGTGCAAATTTTTCGCATCGATTTATCGTTGAAATTCCAATAGTTCTAGCGAATGTTAGTGAAATATCACAAAAATATATGATAATTTTGTTTAAATTACAAAAAATGGTGTTATAATACAGCATATTAAATTTCTAGATTTAATGTAACCATTGAGATTAAAGAATTATAAGATTTTTATAGCTTTGCAATAAATTGTGAAACAAAGTTCAAATGTAGGGGATTAGGGATGAGCGATAATAAAATTTTGAAGAGAGCAAACGAGCTCTTTGAAGAGATTAGAACCATTAGAAGAGATGTGCATAGGCATCCAGAGCTTGGTTACCATGAAAACAGAACTTCAGCACTTATTAAAGCGAAGCTAAGTGAATATGGAGTCGATAATATCGAGCAACCAACACCTACTTCTGTAGTTGCGACAATCGTTGGTAGAAAGGGCGAAGGCAGGACCATTGCCCTAAGAGCTGATATCGACGCACTACCGATTAACGAGGAAACCGAGCTTGAGTTTGCTAGTGAAAACGATGGAGTCATGCACGCATGTGGACACGATTTTCACGTATCGATGATGCTTGGCAATGCTGAGATGCTCTCCGAGATGCGAGATGATTTCTGCGGTAAGGTTAAGATAATTTTCCAGCACAGTGAGGATACTCAGCCGGGTGGTGCGAAGGAGCTCGTAGCAAAGGGTGTTATGGACGATGTGGATGCCATAGTTGGGCTACACGTACTCCCAGACAAAAAACCTGAAGAGTATGGCAAAGTGTGTTTTAGAAGTGGACCGATGACCACATTTGCTGACCTCGTCCAAGTGACGGTGACAGGCCTTGGAGGCCATAGTTCACAGCCACATCTGCTTCATGATCCAGTACTTGCAGCGTCGCAGATGATCGTTCTGTTGCAGCAGATTCAAGCAAGATACACAGATGCTAACGAGACGGCGATTCTGCCGATAACATATATTCGCGGTGATAGCGCTATTAACGTGGTTCCTGAAAAGGTTGAATTCGGTGGAGCGGCTCGTACTTATAACAATGATGTTAGAAAGGTAATCGAGGATCAGGTGTATAAGATTGGAAGAGGCGTCGCAGAGATGTCGGGATGCACTGTAGATGTCAATTATATAAAGGGATATGCTCCAGTGATAAACGACAAAGAGCTCACAGCTTTATCAAGAGCGGCAACTGCAGATGCCATCGGTGAAGATAGGGTAATCGATCTAGGGAGACCGATGAACTTCAGCGAGGACTTCAGCGCTTACTCTGATGTGAGTGGAAAGCCTGGTACATTTATGATTCTAAAGGCTGGAAATGCAGGACATTATGCTCCGCTACATAATCCAGCTAGTACATTAAACGAGGAGACGATTCCTTACGGAATGGCGGCGATGGTAGCGACCGCGATTAGATATTTAAACGAAGACTGTAGCGCGTAATGCGTAATTTAAGGCAGTTCATAAAAGTTTATAGGGCTGATTAACAGCTTTGTAATATAGGCAGTATAGCCAGGGGGTTAGGGCTATTGCCAAATAGATTAATTTGTAGGATGTTATTTTTTTAGAAAACAGAAAGGACTAGAGAAACATGGTATTTTATAATGCACTATTAGCATTTGTGTTGATGGCTATCTGTTATGCCGTTGGTGAGTGGGTTGCAACAGCTACCAAGGCTTGGGTACCATCCGTATTCGCATCAGCAATCCTGTATCTATTCGGATACTGGACTTTCTTCCCTAAGACAATAGGTACAGATTCTGGACTCGTTCCATTTGCGGCAACAGTAGCTATGATGCTGCTTATCGTACATATCGGTACAATTATCAGCGTTAAGCATCTGCTGGAGCAGTGGAAGACTATCGTTGTATGTCTAGCTGGTCTCGCAGGCATGGTGCTCTTCAGCTGGTACCTCGCACCGATGTTTATGGATAAAACTCTTATGATAGCTGGTCTACCTCCACTAACTGGTGGAATCGTTGCCGCTACAACTATGCAGATGGCTGCTCACGCAAAAGGCTTAGAGGTAGCTGCTACATTTGCGGTAACCATCTACTGCGTGCAGGGATTTGCAGGCTATCCACTTACAGCGATCATGCTACATAAGTTTGGAAACAAGGAGCTTGCTAAGCTTAGAAGCGGAGAAATTGTTCTCACAGAGGAGCAGAAGGAAGCTAACAAGCAGATCGGAATGACGGTTGTAAACGATGATTCTAAGGTTAAGAAGCTCCTTCCAAGAGTTCCGGATAAGTACAATACACCAGTCTTCATGCTTTGTAAGCTAGGTCTAGTTGCGTGGTTCGCATCGCTCGCAGGACAGCTAAAGTTCGGTAGCGTTGTAATTTCTCCAGCAATATGGGCTCTAGTATTCGGTGTAATCTTCTGTGCGGTAGGGTTCCTGGATACGAACATTTTGAACAGAGCAAATTCATACTGGATCAGCATGTTTGCACTTATGATGATTGTGTTCGACGGACTTAAGAATCTAACCCCAGCAATGCTTAAGTCAATCATAGGACCGATGGTTATACTCATCGTTATAGGTGTTGTGGGTATGGCTGTATTCTCGTTCATCATCGCAAAAGTATTCAAGATGTCATTCTATCTTGCTTTTGCAAATGGCTTGACAGCACTTTATGGATTCCCAGCAGATGCGATCATCTCAGAGTCAACATGTGAGGCTCTATCTGATGATCCAGATGAGGTCAACTATCTCATGAGCAAGATTTTCCCATCGATGATCGTTGGTGGATTCACTACAGTAACAATCACATCCGTGTTCTTAGCTGGTATCTTCGCTACACTTCTATAAGCGAGAATAGGCTTAATTCGGAAAACAATATTCGGGCCGCAGAAAGCGGCCTGATGTTATCTCAGGCTGTGAGAACATTAATAGGCTAGAAAAGGCCTGCCAGGGCACAATACGTATACAATAATCTTTTTTAACATATAGGGGGTAATATCATGGGTATGAAAGAAGTTGCAGAAAAATATTCCGACTATCAAGTCGAGATGAGACGTTGGTTCCATAACAACGCCGAAGTGAGTGAAAAGGAATATGAGACAGCAAAAAAAATCAGAGAAGAACTCGATAAGATGGGTGTAGAATGGGAACACTGCGGTCTTGAGACTTCGACTTTAGCAACAATTAAAGGTGCGAAGCCTGGTAAGACTGTACTGCTCAGAGGAGATATTGACGCCCTATCAGTAACTGAGGAGACAGGACTTCCTTTTGCATCTAAGACAAAGGGGGTTATGCACGCATGTGGCCATGACTGTCATATCTCGATGCTTCTTACAGCAGCACACATTTTAAACGATATGAAGGATGAACTCTGCGGAACAGTTAAGCTCGCATGGCAGTCTTCTGAGGAAGTTGCAACTGGTGCTAAAGCCATGGTTGAAGATGGCGCATTAGATGGTGTAGATGCATGCTTTGCTATGCATGTCTGGGGTAACGTTCCGGCTGGTCACATCAGCTGCGATGCAGGTCCAAGAATGGGTGCTGCTAGAATGTTTGAAATTGATGTCCAGGGTAACTCTGGTCACGGAGCTCAGCCGGATTTAGCTGTAGATGCTATCGTCGCTGGCTCTGCAATTGTCGGAAGTCTTCAGACTATCGTTTCAAGAAAACTCGCTCCTGCTGAACCAGCAGTAGTTACAGTTGGAACATTTAATGCCGGTGAGAGATGGAATGTAATCGCAGGTTCCGCTAAGCTTACAGGTACGACTAGATGCTTCAGCTATGATGTATTTAATAAGTTCCCTGAGTACGTAGAGCAGGTTGCAACAGATACAGCTAAGGCTTACGGATGCACGGCTGAGGTTAGAGATACCCTCCTCGTACCACCAACTGTCAACGATGAGGGTATGTCAGCACTTGCTAGGGCTGTGGCACAAGATGTAATTGGTGAGGAAGCGCCTATACACGTTCCACCAACAGCTGGTGGTGAGGACTTCGCTTACTTCATGGAAAAAGTTCCAGGATGTGTACTACTGCTCGGCGTTGCAGATGAGGCTTCTGGTGCTTGCTACGTTCAGCATCACAGCAAGTTCACTGTATATGAACCTGAGCTAATAAGGGGAGCTCAGATTTATGCTAAGGTAGCTATGGACTTTAACGCAGGTAGAGAAGTTTAGAAATCAATAGTTTGATTCAATCAAGTACGAATTATAATGATGTTAGAGCCACATAGACAAAGTGATTATGAGGTGCTAATACAGGATTAGATACAAATACATAGAATATGAATAAAAAATGGTTAGATGTTAACCAGCAAGCAAAAAGCACTGCAGCCCATGGGCTACAGTGCTTTTCAATTGCATAAAGTGGTGCGCCCGAGCGGATTCGAACCGCTGACCATTTCATTCGGAGTGAACTACTCTATCCCCTGAGCTACGGGCGCGCATAATCCCCTAATTTATACGGCTTTTACGTTAGCAAATATGTAGAATATTATAGCAGAAAATGATATAATATGCGACATTGTAGTGTGTAAAAACGCACACATTAATTCTACAGAACCGCTGAAAATCAAGCATACTAACGTCATGATGAAGCTGTAGAGTGAGAGTGAAGATGCGATTAAGGCTATATGATACAGAAGTAGGGAATTCAGATGGGAAACACGCTATATCTAATCAGACATGGAGATACTGAAGGTACACTAAAGGACATGTTCTATGGCAGCACAGATTTACCTCTCGCAGAAGAGGGTGTGCAACAGATCAAGGCGCTATGTGCTCAAGGTGCATACCCTGAGCCAGAAGGCGCTAAGCTCTATACGTCTGGTATGCTCAGAACAGAGCAGACATTTGAGCTCATCTTCGGAAATAGAGAACATGAAATTATACATGACCTCAGAGAGGTTGGGGTTGGAATTTTTGAGATGAAGACTATGGATGAGGTTCTCCAGCATGACGAGGCTCGTGCATGGCTTGAAGGCAAGAAGGAATTCATGGATTTTCCAGAAGGGGAAACTAACGACGGATTTATCGAGAGAGTAGCTCGTGGACTAGATGTGCTTAAGGGCGATGTTCAGCATTCTGATGTCGTAGGAGTGCTTCATGGTGCCGTTATATTTACATGCATGGAGATGCTGTTCCCTGCGGTAAAGGAGAAGGCGTGGCACTGGACTCCAAGCCCTGCGAGCGGCTATGCAATAACTTTTGATGGTTTAAAGCCTGTCAAATACAGAAAAATAGGAAAAAAATCGGTTCTCAAAATCGGTTCTCTATAATGAAGTGAACCCCAAAAGTTAGACTTTTTTAGCATAGCAGTTTGTGTGGCTGCTGCGCTATTTTTATGCAGCCAAGAGCCTAAGTCTGTATTGCACCGAACTTAACCATCCTAATTGATTCTTTAATTTAAAGACTTTTTGTCATACGCTCATTGAATGTTCTTTTGTTAGTGGATTTTGTGGTAAAAACCATTCTAACGGACTCAATCGCTCTTTTCTACCTTTGAGGTCTCACATCTACTGTAAAGCAACATAACAGATTTTCCATTAACCTTAGACATGGAATCTTTTGTAATACCCATAGTAGTCTGAATCTGACTCATGGAACCTTCAAAGTTGGCAGCTGTTTTAACTGATGCAGAACCAAGACCAGCAACCGCTGATGAAATAACAGTTACCTTCTTTCCTATATTTGTAATTCCGTTACCTATATTCTCGAGCTTTCCACCAACCTCACCAATTTTAGTTAGTGTCTGATTGGTTTTAGATGCCTGAGATTTAAGACGTTTTAATTAAGCTTCAGTTTCTGTAATTTCTCTTTGTAATACGTCGTACTGTGATTGTGTTATCTCGCCTCTCTGTAACTGTTTATTTGCCTGTTCGGCTGCCACCTTTAAAGTTACAAGCTTTTCCTTTGTTTCTCCAATAGCCTGAGTTAAAAGCTTTTGTTTTTGAGCAAGAAGGTTTGTGTTTGTTGAATCAAGCTTAAGAAGTCGTTCCACATCTTTTAATGCTGATTGAGTATTCTTAATTTGACCATTAACGCCCTTAAGTGCAGTTTGTATCTTGGTAGTATCACCGCCAATTTCTACAGTGATACTTTTGATTCTGTTTGCCATTGGCGTCTACCTCCTTAAAATTTTGCATAATAAAAGCTCGGATTTCTCCGAGCTAGTTGTATTTAATTTCAAAGTTCTCGTTCCAAAGAATAATCTTCGTTATATTTGAACTTTCTTTAATGAATTGGATGGAAAATTTGACTTCTGCACTATTTTTATCATGTCCATCTTCCCATTCTAATCTATATTCGTATGGACAATAAACTGTACCTGGACTTATTGGCTTTTTAGCACAAGTTTCAAAAATTTGAAACTCTTTTTTCTTATGGGGTTCAAGAGTAATTTTTTGTGCATCATTCATTGCTCCAGATAAAGATATATTTCTTGCTGTTTTTAATGAAAGATTTTCGATTGAGCAATATATTGTAATATTTTCAATACTAAGATTTCCATCTTTTGTACAAATTTCATAAGAATTGTTATCTGAATTTCCATTTTGCAATATATTATCAATCTTTATATTAAAGTAGCATCCATCTCTACTTAATGATTTTTTTGAAAATACATTTGCCTTCTTTGCTTCGTCGTTGGCTTTCTTTGCAATAGAGTTTGCTCGTATCGCAAAAAACAATGCTAACGCAGATAATACAAGTGTAAGCATCTCATTCCAATACGTTTTAACAAATTCAATTATCTCTTCCATGATAAGTTTCTCCTTTCTGTTCAGATAGGAAAATTATGCAAGATTTTTAAATAAAAATCAATTTATCAGAACTTATCAAAGTCCTCCTGCGTTACTAGATCATCATACTTCACTGAATCATTTCCTTTTTCTATACAGATATCCATAACCATTCCAATGGTCAAATAATCCATATCTCTAATGGAAATGCCTATCTCTAGACAACGCAAGATAAACAAGGGAGTTGTCATCTCCATGCTACTATGTTTAAGTTTTTTTAGAGTCAATATCAGTAATAAGATTTGTTCCCCATAAAGCCAAAATCTCAGGAAGTACCTCATAAATTGAGAATATTTCAAGCTGATCAAGCTAATCATTGATATCATTTGGAATTGTACTATCTGCATGATATGCCGTGATGCAAGCCACACTTTCGAAGATTTCAAGATCATCAATTGCGAACTCTTCACCATCTTCTTTACTTCCATTAAAAGAACTTTCAAGCTTTGCTAAATCCTTAAAAATATCTCCCTTGAATTTTGCACGATAAAGAAGTGGCACCGTTGCAGAAGAACAAAATGCCACTTCTTTATCACCAATCTTAATCACTTTTTTAAGCATAATTATTTTCCTACTATAGAAGCTGAAGAAGCAAAACTTGTCTTCTCAATCGGAACAGAAACAGACTTGTACCAATCATTGTACGTAGCATCAGAGGTCGTATCTCCCGTTCTACTCTTTACAAGACCATCTTCTCTAGGATCTGCTGTAAGAGAAAGTTTCTCCTTTCCAGGTTCAATAGAACTTCTTTTGTCTCTGATTCAATAGAAGGACGAGATGCAGTACAGTTATATAAAACGTGACGAATGCCTCTTACATCACCATCAAATTCAAATAACAAAGCAAACTTTTCCATTGATGTTGCATTCGAACTCTCAATAAGAACACCATTCTTATCCAACTCTTCTTTAAGAATCTCAGTTCTAAACCACTCAGGAATCAAAGCAAGTTCCAAATCACCGCTGTATCCATTGTTTGAAGTTGAACGGAAATAAACGATACCATCCGCATAAAAAGGATTAGAACCACCTTATGCATCCAAGCTAATACTAACTGCACCAGGAATAGCTTTAGGTGTTTCATATGAGAATGTACCATCTGCCTTTTTTGTAAGCTTAGCAGCATGAACATTCTTCAAATTATATTTAATCTTATTAGCCATAACTTAAGCCTCCATTTCAAATGAATATAGGACTTTATAAATCTTTTCACTTTCAATCCACGTCTCTGTTCGGTCATAAAAAATGCCGTACTTATCAAGCACGGATTCCACTTTACTTTCTACCGACAAGTCCTTGAAATCGGTATAAAGTTCAATATGTATTTCATTTATCTTTTTATATACTCTTCCATTAGCTGAGAAGTTACCAGTCCCTGGATTGAGATAACAGATAAATGGTGGGTTTGGACTTTCTCCTTCTGCAAAATGATCATATGTATAAGGAATGCACATTTCATTTAATATTTCTAAAATCTTATCCATCTTTAACCTCCCAATGCCTTTTTCATCTCAGATTCCAACATCGCAATTGCTGATTGTTCAGCATCTGCAATATGAGGTCTAGCAGCAACTCTTCCACCACCACGTTTCGCATGACCATGTTCCAATTGATGAGCCAACTTATATCTATTCTTTGAATGAACAGTAACCTCTAATGAATTCGATGTTTCTTTAGTTTTCTTTATTGCCCAAGACTTAGAATATTTACCCGTATCAGTAGGTGTATTTGCTGAGATTTCTTTTCTAGCTGTGTTTCCTGATTTTCTTACAGCCTTCTTTACATCATCAGAAGTAAGGCCTGCATATTCCTTTAATCCTTACATTATTTCACTTGCAAGGTTATCAATCTTTGTAGCCATTACTTCTTCCTCTCTTTCTCACATTTGAACTTTAAATATTTCTTCTTGTAGTTCATATAATCTATCGAAACGATGTTATAAGCCTCATTATCAAATAAAATCCTGCGCTTAGTAGAATTTATATCTGATAAAGCTTTGCAATATCGAGCTGTAAAAGAAATATCAGAATCCTGAGTAATGAGACCAGCAACATTCTTTTCAATTCCACCTTCACCACTAACCGTAGCAAAGCAAGAATAAAATTCTTTCCATTCATTCTTGTGATTGCCAATCCTATTTGTTACAACCTCATTTTTCTGGAAGATAATCTTAATGTTTAGAAGTGCTATATCCATCAGAACACACTCCTTCTTACACCTTCAAGAAGTGAGCGAAGCGAGATTGTAAGTTGATGGTAGTCTTCATCTTCTCTATGTTCATATAGATAAGCTACTGCATACATCACAGCAATCTTAGATGATGGGATTTTTGATATCTCATCAACGGATAGTCTTGAAATATCGGCACAAAGGTTTTCGCTGGTAACAATAAACTGCTCAATCAATTCATTGCCATCATCAAAATCAACACGAAGGTATCCCTTCATCTCATCAAGACCTACAATCATATCAATCACCACCTTAAAAAGTACTGGTGACACCTATTGATAGTCATTTCCTATACTTTTATACATACTTAATTTTTTTAGTCCTTGAATTGTCAAATCAAGTGCAACGAGATTGAATAATAAGTCTCATAAGGAGTTAGGTAGCCTAAGCATTTTCGAGGTCATCTGTTTAATTCATCCACTGTGCTTTGTAAATATTCATCGCTGTACTTTGAAATATCGGTTCTCTTCGAAAGTATTCACGAATTAAGCCGTTAGTATTTTTGTTTGTTCCACGTTGCCAAGGTTGATGTGGCTGTGGAAAGTAAAATTGCACATTGTTCAATGCAGCAGAGGCTTCTGCATGCTTTGCGAATTCCTTCCCGCGATCTGGAGTAATAGAGAATAACGGCTGTTCTTTGAGGCATTTAATCATAACCTCACTCACAAGAGCAGCAGTTTTCTTTTCTGCTTGCATACATAGAAGAAATCTACTTTTTCGATCTGCGAGTGTAACCAGACAAGGACCGTTTTTCTTTCCGGCAACAGTATCACCCTCCCAATCCCCAATACGTGAACGAATATCTGCCTCGGTAGGTCGCTCTGAGAGATTGTTGCTAATAACTATTTTGCCACGTTTTTCAACGTGTTACTTAGTATGACGAGTTTTCCCTCTATGTCTAAGTTTCCATATCGCACCTCGATTCCCCCTTCGATTTGCGTTCGGCTTTTGTGTCAAACATTCTTGCATAGATAGCTCTATAAATTTGTAATTGCCTTTGAAATAGGGATTATAGCTATCGCCCATTGGAAGATGAATAACTACATCAGAAACTACACATGAAAAGAAACGATGGATGTTGAGGAAAAGCAAAGTATGACACAAGGAAACAACGGAGTATATATCAAACTTGAAAGAATTGATATACAAAATGTCAACCACTTGTCCGCATATTATAGATAATGGTAGATTAGATAAGGTTAGTATAGATAAGTGAAATGAGAACTGAAGTGCACCTTTTTCTCTTTACAGAAAATATTAGAATGTTCGATTAACCGATGAAGAACATAAAAAATTAAAAGATAAGCTGCAAGGGCATACCTACACAATAATTGAATAGATCTCAAGATATATCAAAAGTAAAGGCACAGACTATAAAGACCAATATGTAACAATCCTTAATTGGTATGAACAGGATAAAGAAAAACTAACACAGAAAAACATTTAAAATGGAAGTTCTAAAATCTACTCAACCAACTATGAGGATAGCGACAGTCTATAAATATCATATAACAAGATGGAAAGGTATTCTTATAGCATTAAAGTTAAAAAAGGTATCAGATGTATATGCCTAGGATAAAAAACAAGCCTTAAAACGCATTATACCTCTTAATACGAAAAAAGGAGAATGAAAGTTATGAATGACAGAGAAAGAATACTGTAATATTTTCTGTTATATCTATATAGGCAAGGGTATATTAGATATAATAAAAGTAATTATACTGATAGGAGTTGCATTTTATGAACGGTAATGATCAAATAGAAAACAATGAAACTACAGATGATAAAAGTGATAGTGGGAAAAGTATAAAAAATTTATCTAATGTAAAAGAATATTTAAAATACATATCGGTATTTTCAGCATTTCCTTATGGAATAGCAATGGTCATTAAAAATATATACTCATTTTATTATTCTATTCAAGCAGAACAGTTTTATGGAATACCACGTAAATACTTTTATGAAAATGTATTAGGAGATGTTAATATTTCTATAATATTAGTTTTGCTATTTATTCTAATGCTTCTTTCACCAATTATTATTAAAAAATGGTTGAAGAGCAGACTACCGCTTTTAGGCGCTGTTGCATACTCAGCGATGATATCAATTTCAATTCTTGAGATGCTTTTACTTACTGTAATACAGATTCTTGATAGTTTTAAATTAGACTATATCAATAATTCAAAGCCTTTTGGTATAGGTATTTTAATATTTATATTTTGTTTTACGGGACTTTCTTTTTACATGTATATAAAGTTATTTACAAGTGGAGATAGTAAACTTATTGACAATACTGATATAGAAAAACAAGAAATTCAAAAAACAGAAAAAGTGCATGTTATCTTTGAAGTGCACCCCAAAAGTTAGACACCAAACTAACTTTTGGAGGTGTACTTTTTTATGAGTAAATATTCGTATGAAGAAAAATTAGAAGCTGTTTTAAGAGTTATCGAAGAAGGCA
>ERZ773035.213-NODE-213-length-49426-cov-6.514006_pt1 | contig 49426 bp, 27 predicted proteins | sample MGYA00511487_ERZ773035 | MGnify/ENA primary metagenome ERZ773035 (study PRJEB29015, sample SAMEA2737985) | human oral metagenome | biome: human oral; feature: human-associated habitat; material: dental | place: China | collected 2024 ... | reverse complement strand
TAAGCGAAGGAACATTCGCTGCTGCTCCTACAGCCTATTATGATTTATTCCGAGTTGAAAACGGAAAAATCGCAGAGCACTGGGATGTTATGGAAACAATAGCGGACAAGGAAACTTGGAAAAACCAAAACGGAAAGTTTTAATGTAACTCTTGAATTTACAACAAAAGAAAGGTAGAATGATAACAGGAGGATAAAACTATGCAAATATCAAGCAGATTTACGGTAGCCTTGCATATTTTCACCTGTGTAGATACCTTTGGAGATAAGTATAAAATCACAAGTGATTTTCTTGCAGAAAGTATTAATACTAATCCTGTTATCATTCGAAAAATTCTTACACAGCTTAAAAATGCAGGCTTGATTACGGTAGCAAGAGGTACAGGCGGTATAACACCTACAAGACCTTTAAGAGAGATAACTTTTTATGATGTATATGAGGCTATAGAGCCTCTGGAAAATGGAGACCTGTTTAATTTTCATGCAAGCCCTAACCCAAACTGTCCGGTAGGTCGAAATATTCATACCTTACTTGACGATAAGCTAAAAGCTATACAACTTGCAATGGAAAATGAAATGAAGAAATATACCGTAGATGATTTAAGAAGCGGTATCAGAGAACTTTTATCAAAGGAAATAAAGAAGTAAGCGGGTATTTTATTAAAGATACCTGTATAGGCTGCAATAAGTGTGTAGAAGTTTGTCCGCAAAATTGTATAATCACAGCTGCCCTACCCTATATTATTGAGCAAAAGCATTGTCTGCATTGTGGAAATTGCTTAACAGTCTGTCCGGCAGCTGCAGTGGAAAGTGTCAAATAAGCCATAAAAAACGAGTAAAAAAAGCCCGGTAAACCTTAAAACTGCCAATATTTAATATTATGAGTGGAAGGAAGGTAGTATTATGAATAAGAACGAAGCACAGGAGCAAAGGCTAAACTATCTTTTAGAAGAATTTAGGGCTGACTGCGATGAATATAAGCATATAGAAATACCCGAAAGTGAAGGTGAAAAGAAGCGCCTGCTGCGCTCGCTTATGAATATCCGTATGCCAAGGGCGATGGCACCTGAAGTGATAAAAGTGCAAGACGAGTACCTGTCTTTTTGTGCCGAGGAAAAAGGAATAGTGAAGTTATCGGATATACCCTTGATTAAAGACAATCTGTCTATCTGGCAGGGGGATATTACAAGGCTTGAAGTAGATGCAATCGTCAATGCGGCTAATTCAATGATGCTTGGATGTTTTGTGCCCATGCACACCTGCATTGACAACCAGATTCATACCTTTGCAGGTATACAACTTAGAGAAGAGTGTAATTGTCAGATGGAGAAGTTAAGAAAAAAGTACGGGAGAGATTATGAGCAGCCTACAGCCGTTCCTATGCTTACCGATGCCTACAATTTACCGGCAAAAAAGGTAATTCATATAGTCGGTCCTATAGTATACTTCGAGCTTACAGCAAATTTAGAAAAAGATTTGGCAGATTGCTATACCAATACCTTAGAGCTGTGCTTGGAAAATGGATTAAAAAGTGTGGCATTTTGCTGCATATCCACAGGAGTATTTCATTTCCCGAATAAAAGAGCGGCACAGATTGCGATAGAAACAGTGGAAAAATGGTCTTTGCAGCACCCCGGATCAATAGAAAGAATCATTTTCAATGTATTTAAAGATGAGGATAAGAAATATTATGAAGAGTTATTACGATAAAAAAGACGGTTACAGGGAAACGATCAAAGAGGGCTTAATCGGGGCAAGTAACTTTGGCAGGAGTATGTCTAAGGGAAAGGGTGAAAAAGAAGAGCAGCTTAGTAAACTTAAGAATGAAATTCAAAGTGCCGAGGCTATCGTAATAGGTGGCGGTGCCGGTTTATCGAGTTCTGCCGGTTTTACCTACAGTGGGGAAAGATTTGAAAGGTATTTTTTTGATTTTGCAAATAAGTATAAAATAAAAGATATGTACTCCGGAGGATTTTATCCCTTTCCTGATAGTGAAACAAGATGGGCGTGGTGGGCAAGACATATTTATTTTAACAGGTATGTTGAATCGCCAAAACCTGTTTATAAAGACCTGCTTTGTGTTTTTAAAAACAAGAATTATTTTGTTATTACAACAAATGTCGATCATCAATTCCAAAGGGCAGGTTTTGATAAAAAAAGATTATTCTACACTCAGGGGGATTATGGACTGTTTCAAAGCATTGATCCCAAAATTCAAAAGACTTATGATAATGAAGACTGGGTTATGAGGGCAATGGAGGAACAGGGCTTTATTAAAGATGAAAATGGAGTGTTTGATGTGCCTGATAATAAAGAAATATCTATGAAACTTCCCAAAAGCCTGATTCCCAAATGCCCTGACGGTAACTTTGATGTAACAACAAACCTTCGTGCAGATTCTTCCTTTGTGGAAGATGAAGGTTGGCATAAGGCATCTGAATCTTATTATAATTTCCTTGAGGAAAATAAAAATAAGCATATTTTATTCTTGGAGCTTGGTGTAGGGGCAAATACACCGGTAATTATAAAATACCCCTTTTGGCAGATGACAAAATCAAATGAAAAGGCTGTATATGCCTGTATAAATTATGGGGCGGCATTTTGTCCGATGGAAATAGAGGATAGAAGTATCTGCATAGATGGGGATATTGGAGAGGTATTAAATAGTATACTCAAACTTCCCGTAGCAAAAAAGGAGTCTCTGTAATGATTTGCATGACAAACGCATGAATGAATTTTTTGTAAACAAAGTATTGCGAAAGCACAAATCCTAAGATGATTTTATTATTTTCAAACATAATTTTTTTAATAATACACACAAAAAACTGTATAAAACCATTTTTATTGGCATAACTATAAGTTTTGTTTATAATTTGTTAATTAATGCGTTTGTCGTGAATGATTTGACATAGCAATGGAATGCTTTTATTGCTTGTGATATAATAATGATAAAGTTTTTAAGATAAGGTATCTATTGGTAAGTAAGTTGCATTAGATTAAAAATATCAAGTATTATAAAGGGGGAAGTATGGTAAAAGGTTGGAAAGATAAGCTTGAAAAGTATGTAGATCTGAATGAGAATTTTTTTGTGGATATGAAGATCAGGGGCAATGCAGAATATGATTTTTGCTGCTTTGGAGTAGATTCGGAAGGTAAACTTTCCGATGACAGGTATATGGTCTTTTATAATCAAAAAACCACTCCGCAGAAAGAGGTCAGTATAACAGAGCTGCCTGACGGGGTTAGATATACATTAAAATTATCCGCTATTCCCGCCTATATCAATAAACTGGTATTTACCGTAAGTATTGACGGGGCTCAGACTATGGGAGAGATGGAAAGCTTTATTACAAAGCTATATCAGCAGGAAGCTCAAAGTCTTGAACTTAGCCTTACAGGAGTGGATTTTGCAAAGGAAAAGGCAGTTATTGCCATAGAGATCTATAGAAAAGATGTTTGGCGTATAGGCTGTGTGGCAGGAGGATTTGATGGCGGACTGTCTGCACTGCTTGCACATTTTGGCGGAGAGGAAGTGGGAGAAAGTACTGCGACCGGCTCACAGGTAGATGCTACTGCAAATATGCCTTTATCTCAAGGCACTTCTGAGAAAGTATCATCACCTCAAGCAACTTCTGAAAAGCCGGCTCCATCTATGGATACTGCTGAGAAGTCATCTTCACCCCAAGCAACTGACCAAAAAGAGATTTCATCACCTACAGCTGCCGTTAAAGTATCCTTGGAGAAAAAGTTGGAGAAGGCACCGAAGCTTGTAAGCCTGGCAAAGCCCTTGGGAGTGGAATTAAAGAAGAGAAATCTTGAAACATTGGTAGCCAGAGTTGGGCTTGTAATGGATATATCCGGCTCTATGACGGCTCGTTTTAAAAACGGTACGGTACAGGAAATCGTCAATAAAACGCTTCCTTTGGCGGTACAGTTTGATGATGACGGAGAGCTTGACTGCTGGTATTACGGAACTACAGCCAGAAGAATGGACAGTGTAAATTTAGATAATTATACCAAAGCCGTACCGAAGGAGTGGAAACAACTGATGTTAGAGCTTGGAGGCTGTAATAATGAACCGGTTGTTCTTAAAATGGTGCTTGATACTTACCGTGATACAAAACTTCCGGTATATGTGCTTTTTATCACAGACGGAGGAGTAAGTAAAAAGAGTGAGATACAAAAAATCATTACGGAAGCCTCTAAGCTGCCTATTTTTTGGCAGTTTGTAGGTGTGGGCGGAAGCGGTTACGGCATATTGGAAAAACTTGACAGTATGAAGGGACGCTATGTGGACAATGCGGGATTTTTTGCATTGGATGATTTTAAAAAGGTGTCCAATGAGGAGCTTTATGCCAGACTTTTGGAAGAATTCCCCAAGTGGCTTAAAGCTATAAGGGATAAGGGGATGATATAATACCGCCTTTTAGGAAAAGCGACAAGAAACACGGATGAAAAGTATAGATAAAAACAGAGGAAAATATGTTTGAGTTAAGAAAAGCCATACTGATAACAAATAATGACAGGGTTTATGATAAATATAAGGATAAACTTGACTGTATTTATGCAAAAGACTATGAAGATACTTTGATAAAAGTAAGAGATCATGTTTATGAAAAACATCAATTACTTACGCATCCTCAGGCGTCAAGCCTTAAGCCCAACCAGACGCCCTATCGTTCGGTGCTTATATATCCTGCGGATGAGGATAATACTAAGGATATACTACTTATAGAAAAGTGCATAGAAGTATTTAACAGTTGGCAGGAAATTGCCAAGACACCTTTGGATTACAAGGAGAATGTCAGAGAAGACTTTAAGACTATAGACTTATCCGTTATAGATAACATAATGGACAGAATGGTATAAAGTCATAAAAAACAATGTCATAAAGCAACGCATAATAATTATGTTATAAATAATATGATGGATAGAACGGTGTAAAGTGAGATACAAATGGACTATTTTAAAGGCTTAAGCAGAAAAGAATATATCTTAAAAACTGCCGAAATGATAAAAAGAGACGGAATAGAGAATTTATCAATACGAAAAATAGCCAAGGAGTTGTGCTGTTCCTCGGCAAGTCTTTATAGGTATTTTTCAGGATTGGATGAACTTATTTACTATGCGGAGCTTGGGCAGCTGAAAGCTTATATACAGTCAATTAATGAATCAAGCCTTATTTGGGAAAATGTATGGGATAAATATGTGGGAATATGGTACTGCTACGCAATGGAAGCGTTCAGAAAGCCGATATCTTATAATTTACTGTTTTTAACGAAAAAAGATATAGAACTTGACAAAGCCATAGTAGAGTTTTATGATATGTTTCCGGAAGAGATAAGGACCTCCACGCCACTTTTTAGGACTATGCTCAGAAACCCCGATTTTTTGGGAAGAGATTATGAGGTATGCAAAGTGTGCATAAAATCCGGTGTGATAAGTGAAGAAAAGGCGGTTGTTTTGAATCGCATGGTATGTTTTTTGTATATGGGTTATTTTAAGAACCTTATGGATAAAGGCGTTAGAGAAGAAAGCCTTGATGACTATGTTTGGAAATTTGTTGAAGATACCGAAAGGATAGTATTTGCGCTTGCAGACAATTTGCAAGGGTATACAAGTTACAAAGAAGTGCTGAAAAGAAAAGAAAAGTATTAAAAAGAAAAATAAAATATTGAAAAGAACAGATAAACAATAAAAGGTTTGAAAATATGTTGCAAAAAGCTTATTTTCAAGCCTTTTTTGTATTTATTTAGAGATTTAATGAATATATAAATTGACTCATTATATTATCTATTTATTATAGTATAATTTTACAAAAATTCTGCATATTTAGACTAAATTCTTGTATATATTATCGTGATAACTTAGCTAAAACACCTTGTATTATGCAAGCTTAATAAAAACAGAGGTCTATTTTTGTGAAAAAATAAACTAAGATAAGCTTGTATTTATAAAAATACCTATATATAATCGAAGAAAGAGGAGGTTTTAAGGGAACTTCTTTTTTATGGAACAAAAGTTATCGCGATTACAAAGGAGGGCTATAATATGAAATTGGAGCTGGGAAAAATCAAGATTGATGATATCCAATTTTCAGAAAGAACTTATGTTGAAAACCATGTTCTTTATGTAAATAAAGAAGAGGTTGAGAAGTTAGTTTTGGAAGATGACAAGCTTATCGGTTGTAAGCTTGAAATTGCAAAACCTGGAGAGAGTACTCGTATAACTCCGGTAAAGGATGTTATTGAGCCTCGTGTAAAGGTAAGCGGAGGCGAGATGTTCCCCGGAGTTACAGGTAAGGTATCTCCCGGAGTTGGCGAAGGAAGAACACATGCTTTGGAAGGCTGCTGTGTTATCACTGTAGGAAAGATCGTAGGTTTCCAAGAGGGTGTAATAGATATGAGCGGTGTAGCTGCGGATTACTGCCCGTTTTCAAAGACTGTAAACCTTTGTGTGGTTATAGAGCCTAAGGAGGGACTTGAGACCCATACTTATGAAAAAGCCGGGCGTCTGGCAGGATTAAAGGTTGCGGCGTACCTTGGTGAAACAGCAAGAAACCTTGAGCCTGATGTATTGGAAGTATATGAGACAAAGCCTTTGTTTGAGCAGGCGGCAATGTATCCTAATCTTCCGAAAGTAGGTTACATACATATGTTACAGTCACAGGGACTTTTGCATGACACCTATTACTATGGTGTAGACGCAAAGCAAATGGTTCCTACATTTATGTATCCTACCGAAATAATGGACGGAGCTATAGTGTCAGGTAACTGTGTTGCACCTTGTGATAAGGTTACTACCTTCCACCATTTACACAATCCTGTTATCGAAGATTGCTACAAGCATCATGGTAAGGATATCAACTTTATGGGTGTTATACTTACCAATGAAAATGTATTCCTTGCAGATAAGGAAAGACATTCGGATATGGTCGCTAAATTAGCTGAGTATATGGGACTTGACGGAGTTCTGATAACTGAGGAGGGCTACGGTAACCCTGATACGGACCTTATGATGAACTGTAAAAAGGTTGAGAGAAAGGGCGTTAAGGTAGTTCTTATTACAGATGAGTTCCCTGGAAAAGACGGTAAATCACAGTCACTTGCGGATGTATGCGAGGAGGCTACAGCACTTGCTTCTTGCGGACAAGGAAATATGACCTTGAACTTCCCTGCTATGGACAGAGTAATCGGTACTATGGATTATATTGAGAGTCAAATAGGCGGTTGGGCAGGTTGTGTAAATCCTGACGGTTCATTTGAGGCGGAGATTCAGATCATCATAGCTTCAACTATAGCAAACGGATACAATTGTCTGGCAGCAAGAGGTTATTAAAATAAGGGGGTATTATAATGGCTAAGTATAAAGTAGTACATTATTTGAATCAGTTCTTTGCCGGAATAGGCGGAGAAGAAAAGGCAGATCATAAGCCTGAGATAAGAGAAGAAGTTATAGGGCCCGGTATGGCTATTAAAAGCGGTTTAAGTGATGATTTCGACATCGTTGCAACCGCAATCTGCGGAGACAACTACTATGGCGAGAACTTGGAAGAGGCAACCGATACTCTTGTTGAAATGATCAAGAAATACGAGCCTGATGTTTTTGTTGCAGGACCGGCATTTAACGCAGGTCGTTACGGAGTTGCCTGCGGAACTATTGCAAAAGCTGTAGAAGAAAGACTCGGAATACCTGTTATCACAGCTGCTTATGAAGAAAATCCCGGAGTTGATATGTTCCGTAAGGACTTGATCATAGTTAAGACCGGTAATTCCGCTGCAAGCATGAAAAATGTAGTGAAAGTGCTGTGCCCATTAATAGAAAAGCTTGCAAAGCATGAGGAGATTTTAGGACCGGATATTGAAGGTTACCATGAAAGAGGTATAAGAGTTAACTACTTTGCTAAGGAGAGAGCTTCTGAAAGAGCTATCAAGATGCTTGTTAAAAAACTTAAGGGAGAAGAGTTTAAGACAGACCTTCCTATGCCTAAGTTTGACAGGGTTGAGCCTGCAAAACCTATAGAAGATATCAAGAAGGCAAAGATAGCCTTAGTTACTTCAGGAGGTATAGTTCCTACAGGTAACCCGGATCATATTGAGTCAAGTAATGCCACAAAGTACGGCAGTTACAGTATAGAAGGAATGCAGGCACTTTCTCCTGACGATTTTACTACCATACACGGTGGATATGACAGACAGTTCGTTATGGAAAATCCTAACCTTGTTGTTCCTTTGGATGTAATGAGGGAATTTGAAAAGGCAGGGGAATTCGGAGAACTTTACAATACATTCTTTACAACAACCGGTACCGGTACAGCTACAGGCTCTGCAGCTAAGTTCGGTTCCGACATAGGAAAGACCCTTATAGATGATCATGTTGACGGTGTTATACTGGTAAGTACTTGAGGTACCTGTACTCGTTGCGGTGCAACAATGGTAAAAGGTATAGAGAAGTACGGTATTCCGGTAGTTCACATGGCTACAGTCGTTCCTATTTCACTTACAATAGGTGCCAATAGAATCATTCCGGGCGTAGGTATCCCTTATCCGCTTGGTGATCCTACACAGGGTGAGGTTGACTCCAAAAAAATTCGTGAGCGTATGGTGAAGAGAGCATTAAAGGCTTTACAGACACCTGTTACAGAGCAAACGGTATTTGAAAAGGACGATTTCTAAAAAAACCTTATAAGGGGGAAGTAAAGATGGCTAATGACACTAATACTTTGAATTTGAAAAGAGTCTTGATCCTTGCGGGAGCAATTATTGCATTTACAATAGGTTCAGGTTTTGCCACAGGTCAAGAAATAGTACAATATTACACTGCATACGGTGCGCAGAATTTACTTGTATTGCTTGTGTTTATGGTAGCATTTCTTTACTACAACTTTAATTTTGCTAAAGCCGGAGCTGAACAAAAGTTCGAAAAAGGCAATGATGTTTATAAATTTTATTGCGGTAAGTACATAGGTACATTTTGCGATTATTATTCTACCATATTTTGTTATATGTCATTTTGGGTAATGGTAGGAGGAGCTGCATCTACCATAAAGCAGCAGTATAATTTGCCTTTGTGGGTAGGAGCTGTGATTTTGACTGTAATAACTATTGTAACAGTTATAGGAGGGCTTAGTTCTCTGGTAGATGCTATAGGTCTTGTAGGTCCTGTCATAGTTATTCTTTGTATATTTATAGGTCTTGTAACCTGTATAAGAGATGCCAAGAATATAGGAGAAGGGCTTAGTATAATAGCTAGTGGAAGTTTTATAGGTTCGGATGCTACGAATACTATAAAAAATGCAGGTGCCAACTGGTTGATTTCCGGTCTATCTTATGCCGGCTTTGTATTACTTTGGTTTGCCAGCTTTACTTCCGCTCTCGGTGCAAAGAATAGCAAGAAGGATTTGAATTACGGAATACTTGCAGGAACAATAGCGATATGTGTTGCAATAGTAATTGTTTCTTTTGCGCAAATATCCAATATAAATACCGGAGAGAACGGTACTTATGTATGGAATGCGGATATACCGAATCTTATACTTGCGTTAAAGATTTGGAAACCGTTTTCAGCTATATTCTCAATCGTAGTATTTGCCGGAATTTATACGACAGCGGTTCCTCTACTTTATAATCCGGTTGTAAGATTTTCAAAAGAGGGAACAGGTACATTCAAGATACTTACAGTAGTGCTTGGATTGGTCGGACTGGTAGTAGGATTGTTCTTACCGTTCAGAGCTTTAGTTAATTATGTATATGTATTAAATGGATATGTAGGAGCAGTATTAATATTATTTATGCTATGGAAAAATATATCTGACATTTTCTTAAATAAGAAAAAATCATAATATTACCCCCGAGCCGCCTTTAATGGTTTATAAACTTTTAAAGGCGGCTTATTTTATTTGGGGAGAAGCAGGTTATTGATTTTTAATCTATAAGCTCTTTCCAATTATCAGGAAAGCCCATGGTATCTTTCTTCACATGTGGATATTTTTCAAATAGTTTCTCAATAGAAACAATAAACAAATTCCATGCAATATCTTTCTTTAGAATATGAGCCATACAAATAAGTACTCCGAAGATACGGTTATTGGCAATACCGTTTTTTCTGTCTTGAGTATATAGCTTGGGGGTTTTGATTAGTTTGGCATTATAAAGTCTTCCATAATGTGCACAGATATTACGAATATATGAAAGACTTTCAATCCAACTCTCAAAGTAGACATATCCAATACCGAAGGTTTGGGCTACGGCTTTCTTATCGGGATTTTTCATATTCTTAAAGAACTTGGACAGTGTGCCAAAGGACAATATCTCAACTAATGCATAGAATGGTATCTTGCCATCCACATAATTTTTCTGAAAGTTAAATATGAATGGAGAACGCTTATTCCTGCTTATCTCAGAATTTACATCTGACATAAACGCAGAGTGATACTTAGAGTTTGAAAAGTAGAAACTGTCATAATATGATAGAACGCCATATGTTGTAGAAATGTAGTTAGATATTCTGCATCTCAAGTTTACCTCTATACGCTCTATCTGCGAAAAAATAAGCTGACGGAAGTTGGAATTGAATAGATATAATTCCCTAAGTTGATTGAAGGTGACATTGGGATTGTAGTTTCCGTTCTTTAACTTCAGTCCGAGGCTGTATGCTTTGATAAAACGAAAATAGGACACATCATTAAGGAAGGAGTTTGCAAGTGCTTCGTCTTCAATGGTGAGTCCTAATTCTTTGAGGTTATTTATTTGCTCCGCTACAGATAAAGGTTCTTGTTGCTCTTTAAGTTCCATGAGTAACCTCCCTATAAATTAAATGACCCGACATGGTACGCATCTTTGAGAGGCGTGTCGGGTACAGTTGAAGTTATAATATCAAAAAAATATAAAAAATACAATAGTTTTTTGAAAAAATCGGGAGTAGTGAAGTGAAAAGTTTATTTCCACTGTGAAGGGGGAAAAGTAGATTTTAGTCTTACACCTATTTTGGCTTCCTAAAAAGTTGCATTTAGTATTGCACTTTACTTATAAATTATAAATTTGCTTAGTCTCTAATTACTTGTATCAAGAGACTTAAAGTAGATAAAAATATGTGTATGAAATCAGTAAAAGCATTAGATAAAGGTGCAGACCCTGCCTACAGTCGACAAAAGCAGCTGTGTATGTTACACTGGCAAAGGAAAAGAGATTTGGACAGGTGGATATTTTAAAATAAATACTATCGAAATACCACATTACTGATAGATCAACTAGTGTATTGTATCATTGACTTTTAATTAATGTCAGAAATAACAGGATAGATCTTAAATTTCTTTATTATATATTTGTTATGATCCATTAACAAAGTAATAATAAGGTTAAATATTAATGATACTATACACTAGCATTTCAAGACTTGGTAAGGTTCTTCTAAATCGGAATATAGGTTTATTTTTATAAAGACTTTATTGTATGACGGAAAGGTGAAGGTTATGCTTAGAGTATGGTTTGGTGATAGGGATAGTGTAATATATAACACATCCGTATATTTTAAAAATAGATATGAGGATAGTTGGCTTATAGATGAATTTGCCAAAACCGTGATTAAAGATATTGACAGATCGGAGGTTTTAGATGCCCATACCATCCAAAGTCCGGTTCTTGGGCAAATCCCACTGGACAAACTATCAAGAGGCGTAAAAGCTCTTATTCTCATGAAGAATGAGCCGGGTAAAATATTTAATGCATCGAATTGTGGGGATAACTGTGCGAAGTGGATTCTAAAGCTTGGAGAAGAGAGGAATTTTACTATAGCTCTGTATCATATAATGGATTTTGGTAAAAAAGAATTTAATATCCGTATTCTTAATGACAGAAAGCAGGTAGTTCACAATATGAAGGAATTTTTAAATGCTGCGGACAAGTATCTTAAAGGAGCTAAGGTACAATGATAGGAGCTATAAATATTAAAGTAAGAAATAAGAGAAATAAGCTATAAAACTGTGCTTTACAAATGCTGTAAGATAAAAATATAAACACCTTGGAGAGGGTTTTAAAAACTACTACTAATATAGAAGGAATAAGATAGACATGGATAAAAGAGAAGATATCAAAGTTTTAGCATCAGGTTATGAGCTTAGAAGTGTAAGAGCTGATGAGGCGGAGCAGGCGGCACATATAGAAAGATTATGCTTTCCTCCTAATGAAGCATGCTCAGCCGAGCAGATAAGAGCCAGAGTTGCAGAAGCTCCCGAGCTTTTCCTTGTGGCAGTTGACAAGAGTACAGGAAGACTTGCGGGATTTTTGAACGGTTTGGCAACAGATGAAGAAAGTTTCAGAGATGAGTTTTTTAAAGACTCCAAAATGAATAAACCTGACGGAAAGAATATTATGCTGCTTGGGCTGGATGTTTTACAGGAACATAGAGGTAAGAACTTGGCTAGGGAGATTATGAGCACCTATGTAGAAAGAGAGACTAAAAAGGGCAGAAAAAAGCTTATACTTACCTGCCTTGAGCACTTGGTTGAGATGTATAAGAAAATGGGTTATACAGACCTTGGACAGGCAAACTCCACATGGGGCGGCGAAAGCTGGCATGAGATGGTATACATACTCAATGAGTAGCATAGCTGCTTAATCTGGCTACTGTTTATGTTGCAACTCCCCGACAAATCAGAATATCGCAACAATTAAACACCAAGATAAATTATTAACAATGCCATCTTGGTTATCTTAATATAATAAATGTTAAATTTCCATATTAAAGATGAAAAAAACATAAATAAAATTGTTGAATTACACCAAGGAATATGCTACAATCAGACAAAATTAAATATATACTTATCACATATGTATATGAGAGGAGAATATTATGGGTGTGATTAATAGTATTATAGGTTACTTGGTAGGCTTTGCAGACTGGTTCTGGGGAATACCTATACTTATACTTATCGGCGGCGGCGGTGTATACATTACCCTGCGTATAGGTTTCTTGCAGATTACAAAGTTTCCCTACATCTGTTCACAGACTTTCGGTAAAATGCTGAAAAAGCCTGAGAACCCTAATGAAGTGTCGCCGTTTTCGGCAGCTATGGCAGCACTTGCATCAAGTATAGGTGCTTCCAACATAGTAGGTGTGCCTGTGGCTATAGCCCTTGGAGGACCGGGAGCTATATTCTGGATGTGGGTACTTGCACTTATAGGTTGCGGTACCAAGTTTGCCGAGATAGTACTTGGTGTCGAGTACAGAGAAAAAGACAGCAAGGGTGAGTATGTAGGCGGACCTTTCTACTACATACAAAAAGGATTTGCCAAGAACAAGATGGAAGGACTTGGAAAATTCTTAGGTTTATGGTTTGCATTTTGGTTAATGGTTGAGATAATACCGTCAATAGGTGCACAATCAGCTTCAGCCATAGACAACCTAAGTACACTTAATGTACATCCTTATGTAGGAGCCGGAATTATTTTCGTTATAGTATTAATTGTTGCTATAGGCGGATTTAAGACCCTGGTAAAAGTTACCGACAACTTGGTTCCTATTATGGCTTGTGTATACATACTCGGAGCATTGGTGGTAATATTTGTAAATGCAGCCGCTATACCTGGTGTAATAGTAAGTATCTTCCAAGGAGCATTTACCGGAACTGCAGCAGTAGGCGGATTTGCAGGAGCGGGAACGGCTAAGGCGCTCAGATGGGGTGCGGCTCGTGGAGTGTACTCAAACGAAGCGGGTATGGGAACTTCACCTATAGCACATGCAACAGCCAATACCGATCATCCTGTAAGGCAGGGACTTTGGGGTGTGTTTGAGGTAACTGTGGACACACTTATAGTATGTACTATTACCGCACTTTGCGTACTTTCAACAGGTATGTGGAAGGAGGCAGGTATCAACTCAAAGAATATAGGTGCAGTACCTTCTATGGCATTCAGATCTATATTCGGAGTTGCAGGAGATGTTGTAGTTACTATTTGCGTATTCCTTTTCGTATTATCAACAATCATAGTTATAGTATTTTACGGGCAAAGACAGGCGGAGTTCCTGTTCGGAGAGAAGTTTGCCAACATATGGAAGTTTGTATATGTAGCGGCAGTGCTTGCAGGAGCGGGAATATTCGGAGACTTAAGTGTGCTTTATTCACTTACCGACTTCTTCCTTGCACTTGTAATCATACCTAATATGATAGCCGTAATAATGATGGCTCCCGATGTGGCTGCCAAGGTCAAAGAGTTCTTTAACACTCCGGGTAAGTACTATATGGCAGATATGGAAGATAAGAAGGCAAGAAAAATATAAAAATAAAACTTAATAAAAAACTGATAAATAACCTATATAAGCTTTGAGAGGAGAAAGAATGAACAAAGAAGTATCAAAGAGGGTCGAGGAGATAGCCCTTGACCTTACATCACATATAAGTGTAGTGGATACGGCAGGAGAGGTAGCGGTTGCCGAAAGAATACATGCTATATTTTCAGAAATGGATTATTGGAAGAAGCATCCTGAGAATTTAAAGTATGTACCCTTTAAGAATGATCCCCTTTTAAATAGGAAGAATGTCGTTGCAATATTGAAGGGAGAGAAGGCTCCAAGTAAAAAAACCGTAATACTGCTTGGGCATTTTGATACGGTAGGTATAGCTGACTACGGAGATTTAAAAGAGTTTGCCGGACAGCCCGAGGTACTTATGGAAAAGTTCAAGTCTTTGGAACTTCCGCCTGAGGTAAAGGCGGATCTTGAGTCGGGAGACTACTTATTCGGAAGAGGACTTTTTGACATGAAGATAGGAGATGCTATCATCATGGCGATAATGGAAGACATTTCCAAAAATATAAAGGAGTTTGAGGGCAATCTTATCTATGTAGCTGTAGGTGATGAAGAGGGTAACTCCGGCGGTATGTTAAGTGCGGTGCCTGAACTGGCAAGACTTAAAAAAGAAGAGGGTTACGACTACCTGGCACTTCTTGATACAGACTATATGACCTCGGAGTATGAGGGTGACGAGAACAAATATGTATATGTAGGAACAGTCGGAAAGCTTATGCCTACCTTTTATATAGTAGGAAAAGAAACCCATGTAGGTGAGTCCTTTAAGGGGCTTGACTCCAACCAGCTTGCAGCGGAGCTTACAAGAAAAATCAATCTTAATCCGGAGTTTTGCGAGGTGGCGGACGGCGAGGTAACATTGCCCCCTATAACCTTAAAGCAAAGAGACTTAAAACCTGAGTATTCGGTACAGACTTCAAAGTGTGCATATCTTTTCTTCAACTATGCAACACATACAAGCACTCCTGATCAGGTTCTTGCCAAGATGATGGGTGCGGCAAAGGAATGTTTTGATAATGTATTAAGAGACCTTAACGAGAGATACGAAGGCTTTTGTAAATTGGCAAAAAGACCGTATAAGCCGCTTCCTTTTAAGACCAAGGTATTAAGTTATGAGGAGCTTTACAAACTTGTAAAGGCGGAGATGGGAGAAGAGCTTGATAAGAGAATAGAAAGCCTGACCGATGAACTCCTTGAAGACAGAAGCATAGACCAAAGAGATAAGGCTATGAAGGTGGTGGAGCTTGTGCATAACCTCTGGTCGGATAAGAATCCGGTAATAATAACCTACATCAATCCTCCATACTATCCGCATATATTTATAGAAGGAAAGAATGAGAAGGAGAAAAATCTGCTTAATGCGGTTGACGAGGCGGTTAATACCACAAAGTCCGACTACAAACTGGTATACAAAAAGTTCTTCCCGTACATTTCAGACTTAAGCTACGGCTCAGCTCCTAAGGATCCTGCGGTTATAGCCGCATTTAAGGCGAATATGCCGGGCTTCGGAAAGCTTTACGAGCTTCCGCTCGAAGATATGCAAGAACTTGATGTACCGGTGCTTGATATAGGTGCCTTCGGAAAGGATGCCCACAAGTTCACTGAGAGAATAGAAAAGAAGTATTCATTTACAGTAGCACCTGAACTGGTATACAAGACAGTTATTAATTTACTTAAGTAGATTAATATATCGGTTAAGGTGATATATAAGTCGGAAATTATGATATAGATACAAATAAAGCAAGTTTTAGCACGGGTTATTAAACAGGTTGCTTAAACTTGCTTTATTTATGCAATTTTTATATTCCCGGAATAGGGTTGTAATAATATAGCTTTATAAACTCATAACCCCAAAAACATAGCCCTATAGCACATAACAGTAACAATTCCTTATATTAATATATAATATAATCAAATAATCAATTGTAATAAAGATACAAATAATCTTATATAAAATCAAAATAAAAACACAATATATACAATGAGGGTTAAGCAAACCTTAAGTAAGGCTTTAAAATTAAACAAAAATAAAAAAATCTTAATAAAGTAGAAGAAAAAAAAAAGAAAATGTAGTACAATAAAAGCAAATCAACATATAGGTATAGATATTGATGGGTTAGAGTGTCAGAAGTTGGAATGGGCGGTAGTATACTATTGCGTATTTATTTGTGGTACTCAACCATAAGATATGTAAAGGTGTTTTGTTTGTCCATCCGGTCTTTGACACTTTGGCTCATTTTTATTTATACGAACTATTTACATTTCGGATCCTGTCGAATATTGCCCTAGGGGTTCGAGGGTGTTTAGTGTGTTTGATTTGTTATAGTAATTTTACTAAAATAATGAAAAGGAGTGTGTATGGAAAAAAGAAGAGTAATCAAGACAGCACTTGCTTTATCTTTGGCACTTGGACTCGGCTTTGCTTATTCAGGCACGGCACATGCCATTTCCGGTTGGACTAACGAAACCGGCGAATGGCAGTATCTGGATAGGGATGATATGCCGATAAAGAACGGCTGGAAGCAGAGCAAGGGCTATTGGTACTATCTTTCTTCAGAGGGAACCATACTCAAAAGCCGCATTTTCAAATGGGGTGGCGGTACCTTCTATGTAGATGGGGACGGCAAGATGTTGAAAAACTCATGGCTGGAAGTTACCCCTGAGATGGATCCTGACGGCAACTATCAACCGGGCTGGTATTATTTCGGTTCGGACGGTAAAGCCTATGTAAATCAAGGAGGTGGTTTCAAGAGAAAAGTAGATGGTAAGGATTATGCTTTTGATGAGAACGGCAAGATGCTTACAGGCTTCATAGACAAGACAGGAAATGTTATAGATACTGAAGATCCCTTCGTGGGAACGATGTACTATGCAAGTGACGACGGAGCTTTATACAACAACAAGTGGCTTAATTACGGTTATATAAGTGATACCACAGGTATTGGCGGCTCTAATATACAGAGTACTGTAAGTGGAAGAAGCTACTCTGACTATGGCAGTATGTGGATGTATTTCGACAGTGAGGGCAAAAAATTCGCTACTGACACAGATACCATAAAAGAAAAAACAATAGGCGGAGAGCTGTATGCCTTCGATGAGTACGGAATTATGGTTCCATGGTGGTCAAAGGCAAGTGTAAGCAATGCACAGCCTGCCAACCCGACAATGGAGAATGATGTAAAGTACTTCTCGGGCTATGATGGCGGCAAGATGCTTAAGGACAAGTGGATCTGGATGTATCCTTCTGAGATCATGGATCAAAAAGACTTTATTGATCAGGAAAGCAGTTGGTTCTATGCAGATTCCAAGGGTAAAATACTTAAGAATACCATACGTACCATTAATGGTAAGAAGTATGCCTTTGACGGCTTAGGCAGAATGCAGACCGGATTTGTGGTTTTCAACAACACAGATGTGGAATTTGTTGCCAGATATGACATGGATGCATTTACATCAGAGCAATTTGCAAACGGTGACATCTATGGCGGCAATAAAAATGACCTCTACTTGTTCTCACCTAATAAGTTGAATGACGGTTCTATGCAAACCGGAGAGATTCAAATAGAACTTGCTGACGGAGTGCGTACCTTCGGCTTTTCTCCTACTACAGGAAAGGCTTACGGAAGCAAGGATATATTAGGTAAGAAAACCAACAGATATTATATTAACGGCTTGAGACTGGATGCCGACGAAGACTACGGCTACGGAGTTGTGGCTGTAACGGAGGAAGTGGCATATAGTCCAAGAATACTGTTCTACCAAGTAGTAGATACCAGCGGTAGAATAGTAAAGGGTAACAAAAAAGTGGTAAAGGATAAGGAAGGTGCATATTTTATAATAATGGACAATAAGCTTGCGGCTTATGAGTCAAGATATACACCGAAGTGGCACACAAAGAACGGAGTTACAGGATACTATCAGTATGATAGTGACAGCAAGAAGTATTTGGACTTAATAGTTGCTGCACCTACTAACTCACCTGATCTTAGTGCTATTCCTACAAAAGAAATACTTTACAAACCGTAGAGATAGGAGTGATATGATGAAAAAATTGTTTCAAAAAGGAAAGAGATTCTTAGCTCTGACCCTTGCAGCTGCGCTGTCCCTAAGCGGACTTCCCGCTGTGGGAGGGATGGAAGCTAAGGCGAGTACAGAGCTTACCGTCGAAAACTATGACCAAAACGGTGGCGGTACAGTATCTGCATATACATTTGCTGGTAATAGGTTCGATGTTGAGGGTATAACTAATCCGGCACTTATCGGAACTGATAATCCATATAATGGAAGCGGTGTACAAGCTACATTTGCTCGTGGAGGATATAATACATATTATAAAGTGGGTGGTGACATAACTACCGGTGGTGCGAAGTACCTTAATTCCGGCAGTAACGGTGGAGTTATGCCTGCTGCAAATCCGATTAGTTCCAATCCGGTAGATAATTTGGAGTTTAAGGTAAAAGTATATCCAAGTAAAGATGAAAAGATAATCATTGTAGAGTATACAGTTTACAATGCTACAGCCGCCCCTATAAATAATGTCAAATTTGCTTCAGATGCCGATGTTATGATTAGTACCGATGACTATGCGGCAATAGTTAGAAACAGAAACAGTACTACCATGAGAAACCAAAGAGCAGGAGATACCCTGCATAATGGTGATACATTTGAGCTGTTGACAAAAGCACCTGCATATGGAATTGATAATAAATATAAAGAAGGAACTTTTGCTGAAGCAGGTGGAGAGTTCAGAACATGGATGGGAATATATTACAATAGAAACAGTCATGAGTATGAGCATTATGCACCTGATTCATTTAGCGGTTCTGACTCAGGATTGAGTTACTCTTGGGAGATACCTACACTTGGTCCCTATCAAAAAGTTGTCAGAAAGGTTGGGTTTGCAACAAGAGGTACTTCTATCTATGTAAACTATGCATCAGGTAATGATAGCAACGACGGTGCAGCTACAACACCTGTTAAGACCTTACAAAAAGCTTTTGATAAGATAGCAGCTAATATGGGATATGTATTTATACAAAATTACCCTGATGTAGTTCCTCATCCGGCTGTATGGAATCCAAGTAGTCCTGTACCAAGTATACCTGATATACCTGCAGGTAAGACTATAGTTATACAGTCAGCGGATTATGATATGAATAATGATCCTACATCATCTATAGTAACACTAAAGCGTGCGGCAGGTAACACAAATCCACTTATCAATATACCTTCAAACGGTTCCGTCCGTCTGTCCAATATTACTTTAGACGGTAACAAGGCAGCGGCTACAGGAAATGATTCACCTCTTATTGAGGCAGGTAGTTCAGGTAAGGTATTCTTACAAAAGGGAGCTACACTTCAAAATAATAAGGTTACCTCAGACAATAAGGGTAGTGCAGTCAATCTTAACGGTTCAGCAGAACTTGAGATGAACTTTGGTGAGATTACCGGCAATGAATCAAAGAATGGCGGTGCCGTATATCATAACGGCGGTAAGCTTGCCGTTAAGAATGCAGCTTTGATTAGAGGCAATGTTAATGATGCAAGTAAGGAACTTAACCTTGTGCTTAAAGACGCAACTAAGAATGTTGAAGTCATAGGACCTTTAGTTGATGACGAAGGAAATCAGGCGGACATCAAGGTAACTGTAAACGGTGCACCGGCACCTTCAAATTCAAGCATTACTGCAGCCGATCAGGAAACTGTAGTGGCAAAACCAAGTGCAGCCTATGCAGGTTCAGTATCAGATACTCCGGCATTCCTTTCAAACTTTGCTTTTGACGAGGAAACCGCTATGAATAACAGAGGTTGGACTTTAACAAGCGGTACTACTACTGTAGGACATGGGAAGATGGTTATTGCAAAAAGAACCGGAAGACGTATAACCTTCAATGTAGTTGAGGCTCCGGATGATACTCCGATAGAAGCACAGCTTTGGGATGCGGGTCCTTCACATACAGCACTTACTATTCCGACAGCTATTGCACTTGAAAAGAACGATGTGGTTGATTCAAGAAATATCGTGCCTCCTGCATTACCGGCGGATTCCAAGTATACATACTATGATACACAGATAGATATGAACGGTGGAACAGGCTTGACTGTGGGTACACAGGGAGAAGGCTATAAGTTAAAGGGTTCTATGCCTGACTCTGAAGTTACTGTAACTTATAGGTTTAAGAGAAAAGATATGACCCTTAAGTTTGATGTCAACGGCGGTACTCCGGCAGTGCTTGATAAGGTAGGACCTCAGCTTTCAGATCTACAAGACAGATCGGTGCCTTCAGTATCAAAATACGGTTATAACTTTAAGTATTGGGATCCTACACCGGGTACTTTACCAAGTGGTGATGAAATTCTTGCGACAGGTCAATTACCTCAAAAATTCCCGATAGGTAAGGTTACGGGACCGCTTGCAGACCAAGATGTAGTTACTTATAAGGCTATATGGGAGGTAAATACCGCTCTAAAATCAAAACTTAATGTAACATATAAGAATGTAGCGGGAACTATTGAACTTGCAGAGCCAAGAGAAGATTATCTGCCGGTAGAAGCTTCTATAAGCGAAACCCCTGTATCCATACCGGGATATGTGGTGGATGTAGCGTCATCTAATGCTGTACCGACAATTACAGGTAATACATTCAATCCTTTCGGTGTATTTACAGGACAGATGCCCAGCCAGGATCTTGATGTAAACATTAGATATACACCTGATACTTCACCTGCCGGAAAGAGCAGGGTTACAGTAAAGCATATCAAAAGCAGTGATAACTCTGTAATTCAGACGGATGTACAAGACTTGGCACCGGAAGAGAATATAACCGGTGTAGCACCTCTTACAGGTGCGGTAGTAGCAGGACTTACAGTACTTGGAGGAACTGTTACGGCAGGAAAGGTAACCGATAATATAACTCATAAATACGGAATGGTTGGCGAGAGTTTTGACAGACCCGATCCTGACAACGGTATTGTCGGTACATGGGCATTTACAGGAGTTATGCCTAACCAGCCTGTAACTATAGAGTATCGTTACGGTATAACGGGTACAGGACAGACACTTAATGTACATTATATAGATAACGATGCTATAGATCCTAACCTTAGAAAGATAACTGATATTCAGGATAGGCAAGGTAATGATATAACCAACAATCCTAACCAGTTCCCTGTAGCAGCAGGTGATGCTATACAGGATCAGGACGGAATGACAACATATATCCCTATATATGGCTATAATTTATCATCAACAAGTAAGGATCCGGCATCTGTAACACCTGACTTTGATCCTATAACACATGAGTTCAACGGTACTATGCCTCCACAAGACATAGATATCAAGTACACATATACAAGAGATGCTTCAAAGTGGGTAAGAATTACTTTCAAGACTGTAGACGGAGCTACCTTAGGACGCAGTACAGGACTTACAGCGAGACCGGCAGACCTTGTGTCAATCGGTAGTGACTTCTATGTAGACGTACTTAAGGGCGGAGACGCAAGAAGTTACACCTGGGAAAAGATAAAGGATAAGAATCTTGTACCTGAGGTTACAGTTACTGATAATAACTACTATACACATGACGGTTGGTTTATAGATTCCAATGACAACGGTATCAAGGAAGATAATGAAAACTTATTAACTGATGATGCAACATTCAGCGGTGCCGCACCAATAGTAGTTCGTCCTAACATAATTAAGACACCGGGTGCATGGTTTGACATAAAGTTTGAGGTGGGTGACCATATAACTCAAAACTCAGGAGTGAATACTTTTAATACAAGAGCTACAGAGACACTCGGAAGTGCTATAGCAGCAGCAGGTATTACCTATACAATAGAGCCTAACTATTTAGACGACGGTTGGTATATGTTCGGTAATGTTACAACATTAGCTGATAATGTTCAAAACGGCGCAACTTACAAACTTGAAGCAAAGCCTGATCCTTCAGTATTCGGACTTGCACCAAGTGCAAAGCAGGCAGAGGGAAGTCTGCTTCCTAACGGTAGAGGTAGAATAACCGTATATGATACCAAACCGGGATACAAGTATGTATTGACCGATAAGGACGGCAATGTAGTTAATGTTAAGCCGGGTAATGCTTTGGAGAATACAGTGGTATTCGACAACTTACAGGCAGGAACACAGTATAAAGTGTATGAAGTCAGTGAATCTGCAACTATTGCACCGGGTGCATCAATAAACAGTGTACCTGCAGGAGATAAGTCAGATCCTACAAAGGTTACGGTACCTGTACTTGATAACAACTACTCTGTGACACCTGATCCTAATAATGACGGAAAGACTAAGATAACTATTAACCCTGCAGATCCGACACTTGAGTATGCTTTAGTAGATGATGCGGGTAACCTTGTTACAACATCACCTGAGGCACCTAACGGATGGCAGGCAACTACAGGAAGTAATCCTGCGACAGTAAGTTTCAGCAATCTTCCGCTTGGTAAGAACTTTACAGTAATTACAAGACCTGCAGGATCTAATGCCAGCGTGGCGGATAGGATAGACGGAGGTTCCAAGTTCAACTCAGATCCGGGTTCAGAATTAGAAGTACCTACCTATATCTTAGAAACCAGAAAAGCGGGCATGGCTATACAATCAATAATAAGAGACGGCAACAATATACTTTCATCTCCTACAGATATGTATGAGGAACTTCATGAAGGTGATAGAGTAACTCTCTTAGCACCGGCAACCGATGCTCAAGGAAATCCTTTTGATAAGTGGAAGGTTAATATAAATTCAGCTCCGGAAATCACAAGCGGTACTGCCGGACAAAGAAGCTTGGATATAACCATAAGAAAGGCTAACCTTGTAATATCAGCTGAATATAGAGTAGCACCGGCTGTTCCAAGTCTTGCTAATGTACAAGATGAGGTAAGAGGCGGAAGCTCTAAGCAGGTAGCACTTGATCCGGAAGGTATTGAAGCACTTCAGAACGGTTTAACCACAGCTGAAGACAGAGTGCTTATGGATACAAACCATGCAAATGTAACCTATAAGGTGATTTACAAGAGGTCAGATGCTACAGCTACAGCATCCAATGCAATTCAGGCAATCTATACACCGGCTGCTCCTGAAGCTTTCACAGCGGCATGGCAGATAGGTGTGAGTGTTGAAAGATATGTAAACGGAAGAAAGGTTGAGCTGCCAAGCGGACATCCTTCAAACTATCCGGGTACACTTACAAGCTATGTACAGCTTGATGACAAGGATATAGATATGCTTGATTACAAGTTATATGAGATAGACGACACTACCGGCAATGTGGTCGGAGAGGTTGCTATGAGCAGAAATCCTGAGGTAGGAAACGGAATTAGCGGACTCTTTACCTTCCAGGCAAGAGTAGGACATTCATATGTACTTGTATACAATAAGGCATTTAAGTTGAGCTTTGTTAACAACCATGTAGATTTCTATCCTACAGCAAGCCAGAATCCTGCACACAAACTTCATACCGTTAAGGTAAGAAGAGGTTCGGATTCTAATGATGCATTTACAGATTGGATGAATGAATCTCCTATACTCAGCCCGTATGAAAGACTTGGTATAACCTATACCAAGAGGGGTAACGGTTGGAGCTATACAGATACTTTAGTAGTAGGTAAAGCAGGATACAGAGCATATGACCCTACAGCAGCTATACAGAAAAAGACTGTAGTATATGCGGCTTATGATGATGATAGCGAACAAGTTCAGCAGGCAGCAGGAGATTTGGACGGTTTAATAAACAGACTTGTAAATCTCGGAAATGATAACTTCTTAAAGAGAGGCGAGTTCTCAGATATGAAGGCGGGAATTGCTACTCTTAAGAACATAGCGGCAAGACCGGGTATGCTTTCAATACTTAACAGTACTAATCCGGCTGATGCGGCACTTAAGGCTGATTTTGAGAGATATGCAACTATGACGGAGGCACAGCTTGATGAGATAGCAGCTACATTGCCACCGGCTGTTGCTGATAAGTTGATTAAGAGAAGACCTAACTTAAGAGAGATAGATGCTATCAAGAGATATGAGTCATTTACTGTTACAGATCCTGCAACAAAGCAAAGAGTAAAGAGACTGCCGGCACTTGCTGAAAGATTCTTCCAGCAACAACTTAATCCAAGATATGAAGGATATGCCGGTACAGTAAGCAGTAGAAGCAGCGGCGGAAGCAGCGGCGGCGGCGGCGGAACCGGAAGAGGAACTGCTGATAAGCCATTCATACCGACACCACCGAAGACCTACTCTGTAGGCGGCAACGGAAACTGGGAGCAGCATGCAGACGGAAGATGGAGCTTTGTGCTTACAGGCGGTATCAGACTTACAAGCAAGTGGGGTAAGTTAGAGTACTCCACCGGTGATCGTTCAGCCGACGGTTGGTACCACTTTAACTCATACGGACTGATGGATACAGGTTGGTTCCAGGATGAGAAGGGTAATTGGTACTATTGCAACACAGAAAAAGACGGTTTCCAAGGTAAGATGAAGACCGGTTGGGTATACAACGATACTGATAAGAATTGGTATTATCTCGATCCTGATACAGGAATGATGAGAACCGGTTGGGTAGAAGTAGCAGGTAAATGGTACTACTTTGCAACCCAGGCTTCAGCTCAAACCTATGCATACGATGCTAAGGCGGAGCAGTGGAATTACCTTGATAACGGAGTGAAACCAATGGGATCAATGTATGTTAATACAACTACTCCTGACGGATATAGAGTCGGAGCAGACGGTGCATTGATAAATTAAAGGAGGAGTGATAATGAGATTATTGCAAAAAAGCAAAAGAATAATCTCTGCCGGACTTTCAGTCATCATGCTTTCGAGCATGATGACCGGACTTACCGGTAAAGAGGTATATGCAGCGGCAAACCAAGTTATATTTGACCTAGGAGACGGACCGAAGTTCAGATCGGCAACTAATACGGATCTTACCACTAACGGTTACGGTTCTGTTGCTATGGATGGAGCATATGCAGGCAACAAATACACAATAGGCGGACCTGTCTCAACACCTATTAAGAATGCAGCAGCTTTTGCAGGTGTGGCGACAGAAACGGTAGGTTCAGGTGAAAGACCTAAGTTACCGGAGTATAACGCAAATGCTTGGCCCGGTTATGAGTTGGTAGGTTGGTTTGATGATGACGATGTTAAGTATGACAAGTTACCGTACGCCTTTCAGGCAGAAGGAACAAACCTTAAAGCAAAGTGGAGAGGTAGTTCTAATCTCAACTATACATATAGGGTAAGGCACTATATTGAAAAGCCGGGTAATACTATAAATCTTACCGATACACTTAACAGTAACGATCCAAGGATTATTGCACTTAGACCCGCTACTTGGGCAAATGATTTATATACTACACAAACTGCTGCCAACACTCAGATATCCGCAGCACCTTATACCGATATACCGGGATATAAGGTTGCAAGTGCGGCTATGACCAGCGGTTTTAGTGTGAAGGCGGACGGAAGCACTAATTATAAAGAGTTGGCTAAGATGGCTAATAAGAAGGTAAGCGGTCTTATGCCTAACCGTGACCTTACAGTAGATTACAAGTATACTGTGGATACCAGCAGAAACTTTACCGTAAGAATTCAGTATATAGGTCCCGGGGGTATTACCCTTCAACCGGAAGATACTGTTAGTGCCAATGTAGGTGCTGAAGTAACACATACTATTCCGGATAGATTAAATACCTTATATGTACTTAAAACAGACTCAATTGCAAATATGGTTGACTATGGTACTTTACCGGCTACAGATCTTACCGGAAACGGTACTATGTCTTTACAATTTGTAAACGGTGAAGCTGAAGGTGCGGATATGCACAAGGCACCTTTCTTTAACGCCACTACAGGTGAGTTCAGGTTTAAGATGCCTAACCACAACATCACACTTAAATATAAGTATGATATTGATACCAGTGTAACCAGACCGGTAGTAGTGCAGTATCTTGATAACTACGGAGTTGCCATACCGAGTCTTGTACAGGAAGGAACTGATGCGAGTGGTGCAAAGCAAGTACCTACGACTTACAGCATAGCACTTCCCAGACGTGCCGGATACTTATATCCTCCTAATGTCAGTGTAGTTCCGGCAGGTACTTCAGACTTTGCGATACAAAGAACGGTATCGGCAGGTGATCCAGGTGATCCGCCTCTTAGAAAGTTTGAGTATAAGGTAACAGCTACACAGCCGACAGGCGGAAGAAAGATACTGGTAAACTATAATGAGAATTGGGCTGATAAGGACTTCTGGACAAAGGTAAGCTTTGAAAAGAAGGGAGTATCAACATATGTACCGCCGACTGCTACTTCATGGAAGAAAGATCCTAAGAATGCAGCGAATGTATCAGTGCCTAATACATTGGCAACCATACTTGGAACACCGGGCAATCCGGCAACCGCACTTCCTGCAGCTACACCGGGCTCAGATTATATATTTGACTCTGTGTACCTAAAGAGCAATCCTGATGTGAAGTATACAGCTCTTACCGATGTGGTAAACTTAAAGAAAGTAGCTGATGGCGGTATAGCTGATACTCAGGGTAACGCAACATTAGTAGTTAACTTTAAAAAGGATCCTACAAAGTGGGCTAGAGTAGAGTTCAAGGCGGGTCCGGGAGGAACACTTACAGGTCCTAAGAACTTCCCGTCAAAGAATATTAATGATACTTTATCAAGTTTTGCACCTACACCTACACCAAGAACAAACTATCAGTTTGACGGATGGTTTGTAGCGGATGACAGTGGCAATCCTGTATCAAGAGTTACAACTGAAAATCCTATGATTCCGGGCTCAGGAGCTTTCCCTGCTGCTATGAAGGTATCTAATACTGACGTAGCAAATGACGGAACCGCAAAGTTCGTATATGTAGCATTATTCAAGGGCGTTGACCCAAGACCGGGAGTATATGTTGCACCTGTACTTGATGCAGGCACAGGAAGTGACGGACTTGGAACTGTAACTGTAAACGGAGCAAGCGACAGAAGAAGATATATACTTACAGACCTTGCAGGAAATATAATTGCCAACATGAGCGGCTCAGCACTTGGAACCGGCAAATTCACCGCTCTTCCTATAGGAAGAAGATACAATGTATATGAGGTGGAAGATACGGATACAACTGCAGCAGGTAATATATCAGCTGTAGCCACAAAGAGTGCTCCGGCAGAAGTATTAGTTCCTGTAATATCAGGTGCTCCTACATACGGCGCAGGAACCAATCAGGGAACTAAGAAGGTAACTGTGGCTTCACCGGCACCAAATACAGAATACGCTTTAGTCAATGCATCAACCGGAGATATTATACTTCCCGGTACACCGGTAGTATTTGACAATTTGCAACCTAATACAAACTTTGTATTAGTAGCAAGACCGGCAGGAGATACAACTCCATTTGATGCACCGCATGTACTTGAGAACGGTACTGCAGTATACACACCGGCAGGTGCGGCTACAAAGGCAAATTATGCTCTTACAGTATCAGGCGGAGTGATAACCTCAGCAACAAGAAGCGGTAATCCTATAGCCGGATTTACTGCAGGAGCGACAAGTTTTGATAAGTTCCAAAAGGGTGACAGAATTACCATAACTGCACCTACTCAAAATAATCCTACTCAGAAATGGGTATTTGATAAGTGGATAGTAAATATAGGAACTCTTTCAGCATTCTCACCTGTGCAATCAACAGCACAGTTCAGTATGCCGGGAAATGACCTTGTATTAAATTCTACTTACAGATATGACTCAAGTGTGCCGGGATCTCAAGCACCTGATTTATCAGGCTTTAACAGTACATTAAACTATTCACCTATGAACGGTAAGTTCAGTATTGATCCTGCATCTGCTTTAACATATAAGGACAGCATAATGTCTGTACCGGGCTCATCAGACAATGTATTCATTGCTTCAGGTCAGGTAGGTTTAACACATGAGTCAAGCAAGAAGGTAACTTATACCGTTAAGTTTACTCAAAGAAGCCCTCTTGCATCAGAGTCCAATGCTATAAAGGCAGTGTCAAGTGATCCTGATCTTGTCAGATTTGCCTTTGCGGTAGATGTAAACCTTACAAGAAAATTCAACACTACTACAGTAGCCCTTGATCCGGGTATAGCTATACCGGCTATGGATATATATGCAAAGCTTGATGACTCCAACAGAGGCGGATATGATTATCAACTCTACAAGGTAGCAGGCGGAACAGTAACTGCGGTTAGTACAAATCCGGGAGATCTTGCTGCTCTTAGCGGAGAAAGTTTTGTGATACCGGGAGTACAGCCTAATGCCGGAGAAAGTTATGTACTTGCATATAAGAGACAAAATATCGTAACGATAGTAGACACAAAGTCTTATCTTCCGATAACAACTCCGGGTGGAATAACAACCACAACTCAGATTAGAGTACCCGAGGGTGCCGCACTTGAAGATGTAGCGGCTTATACAGCTTTAGGGCTTGATCCTAATACCGATATTACCGCACCGAGCGGAAAGAAGTATCAATTTGAAGGACTGTTCAAGGATCAAGGATTTACAGCAGGTAATACATTCTCAACAAGTGCAACGGTAAGAGAGGCTATGACTCTTTATACCAAGTATAAAGAAACAGCCGATCCTGCAAGAGATGCCGCAATTGACGCATTAGATGCAAAAATTGCAGAGATAGATGCTTTGCTTGCAGATCCTAATATTTCAGCAGCAGCCAGAGGACAACTTTTAGCAGCTAAGGCGGCAGCCGATGCTATAAAGGCAAAGGTTAATCCTTTAGCAACTATAGCAGAGATTAATAATGTAAAGGATACTACAGTGCAGGCAGCTATAGACTCAGCTAATGCCTCACGTACAATAGGTAATGCAAAAGCGGAACTTAACAACTCAATAGGTCTTTCCAATACCTTACTTGCAGATACTACAAAGCCGGTAAGTGCGGATGACAAGCAAGCTATAGAGGACTTAAGAGACAGAGCGTCATTACTTTTAACAGATCCGAGTGCTACACAGGCTCAGATAGATGCTATGAGACAGCAGCTTAATGATCTTATCGATCAGGCTGAGGCAAGAGCTGATAAGGTTGTTGAACTTAACACAGTTATTAACGAACTTAGAGGTCTTGCACCTAACAGTAAGTTAAACAATGCTGATAGAGATGCAATAAACCAGGCTATTGCAGCGGCTGAAAGCCTAAGAGATAAAACTTCCAATCCGGCTGACCCAAGCCAGGTACAGGCAACTATTGCCGAACTCCTTGCTAAGAAGGCTGAACTTGAGCAACTCGTTAGAGATGCGAGAGCCAAGATCAATAACTCCGGTTCCGGCGGTAGCGGCGGCGGAAGAAGCTCCGGCGGCGGTGGCGGCGGAAGCAGCTCCGGCGGCGGCGGACCTAAGGCTAAGAATGCAACTGTAGCCGGAATTAACTATAAGACCTATAGAAATGAAACCGAAGGAGACTGGAGACAGAATTCAGACGGTAGTTGGAACTTTGTACTTAAAAACAGTGCAGAACCGCTTAAGAGTTCATGGGCAGCTATAATTTACGGTTCAGGTGAGGGTCAAAGCCTTGCAACATATGCTTTCGATGCTCAAGGTAAGATGAGAACCGGATGGATACAGGATGATAAGGGTCTTTGGTACTACATGTCAGATACTCAGGGTTCAAGCTACGGAGCTATGGTCAAAGGATGGATCTTCAGTGCCGGAAAATGGTATTACTTAAGTCCGGTAACAGGATCTATGATGACAGGATGGCAGGAAGTAGAAGGTAATTGGTACTTACTTGCGGGAGACGGCTCTCTCTATGTAAATACCACAACACCTGACGGCTACCCTGTAGATGCTAACGGAGTATGGTTAAGAGAGACACCTTAATCATTTTCAGAATTAATTAAAAAAGATAAACAATTCTTATCTTTAAACAAAGAAGGGGTTTAAGCCTTGGCTTAAGCCTCTTTTTTTATTATATTAAGGCTGTGGTGCTTAAAATATCGCCTTTTGGCATACCGTATCCTACAGTCAAACAGCCGATTTAAATCACTTTTATCTGCTTTTACGACATAAAGTAAACTGTCAATACATAGCAGAAATATAGAATTTATGAAACAATTATTACAGTATTATAACAGTGATGATATTCTATTGAATTTTTACTTACCAAATGTTAAGATACAGGTATAATCCACTAAGTGTATTTAAATTTAAACAGTGGATGCACCTAAAAGAAGGAGGGCAAAGTATGGAAGATGCAATTATATAATCGTTCTTGCAGCATGTGGGTTTTAAGCAATTACAAAACTAAGAAAGGGGTATTATGAGAGTTAAGTTTTGGCAAGTAGGACTCATGACTTCGCTGCTTACAATTTCTTTAAGTTTACCTGCACTTGCAGGTCAATGGAAAGAAGAAGACGGTGGTTGGAAGTATGTTGAGAACGACGGAACCATCGTAACTGACTCATGGAGAAGATCTGAGGATAAAAAATATTATTATCTGGGGGCGGACGGACTTATGCTTAAGGACAGCCTTATAAAAGATAATGATAATCTCTATTATGTGGGAAGCGATGGTGCCATGTATGTCAACCAGTGGAAGGGACTGGCTGATGCGGATGATGCCAATGTTACAAATTGGTATTATTTTAATGAAAGCGGCAAAGCTTATAGGAGTATTTCGGAAAAGATTGCACCCAAGTCAATAAACGGGAAAAAGTACATATTTGACGGGGACGGCAAGATGGTTACCGGACTTGTTAATGAGAACGGATATCCGGTGGATGCAAGTACAAGTAACAAATTCGTAGAAGCTTTATATTACTTTGGAGAAGACGGAGCTATGTACAGCGGACAATGGTATTTGTACAATGAAGTTGCGGAAACGGATATGCGCAGTCAATTAGGTCAAAGGGAATACTCGGATTACGGGCTGATGTGGATGTACTTTGATACAGACGGCAAAAAGGTGAAAAGCAATACATTATCCTCTGCTAAAACAAAGGAGATAGACGGCAAAACTTATGTTTTTGATGAGAACGGTATTATGATACCGGGAATATCAGTAAGCAATGCCGCCGTAAATGCCACCTCAAGCGATGCAAAGTACAGATATTCCGCAGACTCTAACGATGGAGAGCTTAAAAAAGACTATTGGTCATTTAGAGTTGCCAACGAGGGAATGTCGGATCATGATTACAACACCCAGGAGTTTAGCTGGTTCAGAACCAATTCGGAGGGTAAACTTTATAAGAATAAAATATACAGTGTATATAACAAAAAGTATGCCTTCGACAAACTCGGACGTATGCAGACAGGTTTTGTAATTATGTATTATGACGGAACTTTTGCTAAGGCTTATGAAGTGGATACTTGGAGTAAGGCGGACTTCCTTGCGGATAAGGCTCACTCCGAGATCCCTGCACTAGACAGAGGAAACTTATACCTCTTCGGAGCGGACGAATTAAATGACGGATCCATGAAGACAGGCGATGAGATTTATATAGAAATCGCAGACGGACCGGCAGTATTCGGATTTAAGCCTAACGGAATAGCATACGGAGCAGGATTCAGATTGGTGCGTCATTTGAACAGGTTCTACTATAACGGTCTGAGACTTGATGCCAATGAAGATATCGGATACGGAATAGTAAAGGATGCCGATCAGGGAAGTGACGCATGGTTTGTTGTAAACAAAGACGGCAGAGTGGTAAAAGGCAATAAAAAAGTGCTTAAAGACGGCTCAGACTCTTGGATAATAATAATGAATAATCAATTCTTTGCAAGAGTAAGCAGTTCTGAAAGTCCAAGTGCCCCTAAATTTAAGAACGGATCTTATTATATGTATGATTCTTCTAAAAAGGGCAATGACAGATTTGGAGACAGGATAACTGCAGCGCACGGCACAGATGATAAAACCGACTCCCAATTTGTGATTTTCAACTAGAGGAGAGGAGTGTAATATGAAACTAAGAAAATTAAGCAAAGTCCATAAGCGACTGCTGTCAGGTATACTTTCAGCTGCTATGGTACTGAGCGGACTGCCCGCACTTGGAGGCAGTACGGCTCATGCGGCAACAATATTGCAGGATGAGACTATAAGTACGGATTATACCAGGACAAGTGGAAACTTTTCATATGATAGCGGTGAGAATACTGCTTATGTAGTAGGACCTGAGACTTTGGGGTCTAACGGTTGGTTTCAATCTATCTTTGGAGAAACAGTCGGAAGTTCATTTAATATTGCAGCTATTGAACAAGCTATAGACAGGGTTAAAAATGGTGGTACAGCTCCTCTTGGTGCAAACCATACGGGCACAGCGGGCTACAATACCGATCCTAGTACTGCAATTAAGACAGCCTTTGGAGATAACTGGTGGCATACCAGATACGCCTTTGGAGCTGAGAGTACTGTTATACCTACCATAACATATGAAAGTTCGACCAGTCCTAAACCTACAGGTGCTACATCTCCGACTGAGGCTAATCTACAAAATTTCCCGTTAAATGTTAATGGTCATGTGGTTAAGAATGGTGAAGTAGTTGAACTTAGCAAACATGATGATGCAAGGAAAAAGGTTGAAGTAAGAAGAAGCCTTAAGGTATCGGATGATGAGCAATATATAATTATTGAATATACCGTGCATAATAAATCGACTGATTCCGGTAATAATCCGATACCTGTAGAATTTTGGATAGGTAATCAAACTGATACTATGATGCATAGGTCTGACAATTGCCCTATAATACTTACAGACCAGACCGGAAACCCGAACTTGGGATCAGACGAGGGTATTACGATGTTTGCATCACATGGTGATGGAGGACAAAGTGAGGCTCCTCAGTATCAGTTTACAGATTTTAAGCTTCTTACTCATTCAGGCAATAGGGATTTGGGAGTGGGTATTACCAAAAGACCTTCCGGAGACAACAGTCATCTTAGAGCTTGGGTAGGTCAGTGGTATGAAACCCCTAGACCTGAAACCGGTTTAACTAATAGTGTTAAGCAGGGTGCCTATGTATTTGTCAAGGGTAGAAAGACTTTTGCTAATGTAGGTGACTCATCCGCAGCTTTTTCAGCCTATATGGATATGGCTGCTAATGAGACTAAGACTGCAAGGTTTGCAATCAGAATGAGAACCTCAGTTTACTACGTTGATCATGATTATGGTGGTACTGATTCTAACGGTTTTATCTCAAGACCTTATAAATCTATACAAGCCGCAATTAATGCGATGCATGGATATGGGGTAAAAAAAGGCTATATAGCACTGCAAAATGATGAGACAATAACCTCTACTATAGATATTCCGGATGGTATGGATATTACATTTACCAGTACGGAGTTTGCAAGACCGAGCGGATTAAGTGTTAATGGAGGAAGTGAGGGAAATCCGGTATATAATTCTACGATACCGACTCCTGTAGATTATGACGCTCCAAGTAAGAGAATCATTAGAGGATTCGATGGACCTTTGTTCAATGTAGAGCATGAACAAAGTAAACTCACTATAGCTGATGTGGTGGTAGACGGTAATAATGTACCTGCTGTTGCACCACTTATAACCGCTTCAAGCGGAGAAGTAAGAACAAAAGCTAAGTCTAAGTTTGTAAATGCCATACTTGATGATACAAAACCGGCAGTTACAAGTACTAATCCGACAATGGCAAGTGCCATATCAATTACCGGCACAGCTAAGTTTGAGATGAGAAGTGGTACAATAACCGATAACAAGGCTTATGGAGGTTCAGCGGTATATATAAACAGTACAGCTGCTAAACCTATGGATATAGCCGGTGAAGTAATTATTGATGGCAATAAAAATAAGGATACTACTACAGCAGGTGAGAATCAGGCTAACGTAAAGCTTGGAACCGGTAAAACTATCTTTGTAGATAAAAGAGGTTTGGACGGCACTGCCAAGATAGGTATATCTGTTGAACAATCACCTACCAAGACCAACATGGGTACTGAGGCTGTAACCTTTGAGGGAAGTACAGTGCCTTATACCGGAAATAACTTTAAGGCAGATAAGAAGGGTACATCAGCAGTAGGAGGATCAACTGCCAACTCAGTTACACCACATGACGATCCGAGTACACATCCCCAAACTCCGGGACGTATATATATACAGGCAGGTATGTATTCACTTAATATCTACTATGTAGATCATAACGGCAAGTCCATGCAGGATCCGGTTGTACATAGTGAATTTGCTATCCAACTGCCTTTAAGACCGAAACAGGATGTAAATAAGTCGGATGCGGCGGCAGGTATGATACTTAATTACGCATTCCCTACCATCTTTAACGGTTGGAAGTACAGTAGTTATACCGTAGAGCCGACAACTGCAACCGATGAGGGTGTCAGTATTTCTTCAACCGGTGTGATAACAGGAACCATGCCGGCTAAAAACGTTAATATAACTATCAAACTGGAAAAGATCGGTATTAATTATGTATTCGATCCGAATAACGGCGGTGCGGTTATAAATAAGTTTGAAACTGTTAACCCGGGAGCAACTGCTTCCACGCTTGGAGGATTACCGCAGGTACAAAGGACAGGTTACCAGTTTGACGGATGGTTCCCGTTTAATGATACCAATCCTCAAAACGGTAAGTATGATGCCGGAGAAGAAGTACCCGGCGGTACACAGCTTACGGCTTATCTGGTACCCCATGCTTCGGCAGAAGGTACACATAGGTACTATGCAAAGTGGTCTCCGGGAAGCGGAACGTATCCGATCGGTATAACCTACAGGAATACAACAGCTTCACTTCCGCTTACCTTCGGTACGGATACACGTAATTTACATGTAGATGATCCTATAAATGAGATGCCTGTGAATGTACCGGGTTACAGATATGCAACTTCTTCAAGAACTCCAAGTAATAAGGGAGTGTTGGATCCGGCTACCGGAAGCTTTACCGGCAACATGCCTCCTCTTGGAATAAGCTTGCTTTACAGATACACGGTAGATCCCAACACACTGTTTAATCTTAATGTAATACATGTGGACAGTGCCGGTAACGTAATAAGGACAAACACTCCAACACTACAAAGAAGAGCGGAGCAGCCCTTTACCGTATCTAAGATAACCTTACCGGGATATGACTATTTCAGAACAGAGATAGCAGCCGGTGCAGATGATATTCCAAGTCAGTTCAGAGTAGGACTTAACGGAGTACTGCTTGGCGGTATTGACCAGCTTAACGGTCAGGTACAGGGCTATATGCCTAACCAGGATGTAACCATTAAGTTTATTTATAATTCAAACTCCGCTTCTGCAATAACAAGAAGATTTACAGACAGAGAGGAGTTAACCAAGGTTATACACAGTGATGTGACCAACCAGACACCGAACGGCAGTGTATCAGTTCCGGCTATTGCAAGTATGCCGCAGCTATACGGATATGTATATGATACGAATTCCAGTGTTAATATAACACCTCCGGGAACACAGGTCTCAGCTAATCCTGCTACCGGAGACTTATTCGGAACTATGCCTCTGTCAGGCGGAGTTATAGCGGATTACAGATTAAGTAAGGATATGAGTAAGTGGCAGCATATTAATTTCGAATTTACCACTAATTCATTGGGTACGGGAACTATATCACCGACTACCTCGGCAAGACCTGTACTTCTTAGTGATGGAACTGCTGCCGGTGATCAATATGCTCAAACCTTCGGAACCATAAAAGCACTTGGTATACTGCCTACAGTAACACCCGATCCTTATCATATGGTAGAAGGTTGGTACTTGGATCCGGCAGGAACCATACCTATGGTTGATAATATGAAACTTGCAATTGTTCCGCCGCCGGGAGTAAGAACTATCTATGTAAGACTTGTAGAAGATCCGAGCAAGTGGGTGGATATAAACTTCGTTACTGCAGACCCCGCACTCGGTTCAGTGAATCCTACAGGTACATATATACCGGGAGGAAGTCCGCAGCATCTTCACTTTGATGAAGTATGGAGCAATGTAGTAACACCTCCTACCACTCCTATAGCCAACTATGAGTTAAAGAATTGGACCTCACCTGCAGGAAGTATTATGAAACCTACAGATACCGTAACAGCAGGTACTTACAAGGCTAACTTCGGTAAGATAGGTTCAACTTGGGGACTTGTTCCGGGAGCATTCAGTGCTACCGGTCATATAGGCTTTGACGGTAGCGGTGAGATACATGTACACGGTACACAACCGGGTAATGTATATGTAGTAAGCGATCCGGACGGCATAATAGTGGGAGTACTTCCGGGACCGCCTACAGGAACCGAGCTTGAGTTTAAGAGCTTGGTACCGGGAAGAACTTACAATGTAAGAGAAGGCGGACCTGATACAACAGCTACAATAGGACAACCTGAAAGCAGCATAGGAGGAAGTAACGTATCGGCACCTAAGCCTGTTACCATACCTTCTATAGATACCAACAAGGCTGTCGGAGCCGATCCCAATAATGAAGGAAAGGCTCAAATAGTAATCAATCCGGCTGACCCCGATGCCGACTACGCACTTATCGACTCAAACGGTAATGTAGTTCAATATCCGGGCTCTGATAACGGATGGATGACACCAAAGGGTAACAACCCTCCGACAGTAACATTTGATAACCTTGATATAGGTGAGACCTATACAGTGGTTGCAAGAAAGAAAGGCAATCCTACGGAGACACCGCTTGGAAATATTCACGCAGGTGTTCAGGTAGTAGCTAATCCGGGCGATATGGTAGAGGCTATAAACTACACCATAGAGACCAGAACTAACGCAGTAGGTGCCAATGTTGAAGTAAGAACCGTAAGAGGCGAGGCTATAAATGCACCTTCTTATGACAAAATTCATGAGAATGATGAATTCAGCATACATGCAGATCCTACAGACTCTAACGGTAATCACTTCTTATATTGGATAATTATGAACGGAAGAATCCCGGGTGTAACCGGAAGAATAAATTCCAATGATTATTCAGGAAAGTTAAGCAAGAGTAATGTAGTATTCAGAGCGGTTTACGACCTTCCGAGATTTAACCCGGCAGGTGATAAGATAGCTCCTGTAGAGGAGGTTACAAGAGGCGGTTCAGAGGGCGAGTTTGCACTTGATCCTAACGGAATACCTCAGCTTGAGCAGGATCTGAGCAATCCTACAGATGTAAGCCTTATCAATGTGAACAGAGCTGATGTACGTTACAAGATAGTATTTAATAAGAGAACTGCCAAGACTCCTGAAGTTGATGTAGTTAAGGCGGTGCCTTCAACCTTATGGAACAGATATCCTAACGCTTTCACGGCAGCCTTCGCCCTTGATATCAAGGAAGAAAGATATGTAGATGGAAGATTGGTGCAAAATGCTTCACCGTCCAATGCTTATCTTAAGGCGGTTGTACAGCTTGATAACCAGGATGCGGATATGCTCGACTATGAGATCTGGGATCTGGGTCTTAATGTAGATGCCACATGGAATGCTACAACACCTGCTACAGCAACACAGATTGCTATAGTTGAACCTGTAGCGGGCAATGCCGGACTTTTCAGTTTCGATGCCAACGTTAACCATACCTATGTATTGGTATACGCTAAGACATTTAAGCTGTACTTTATCGATAATACTCCGGTAAAGAACTCCGTATATCCTGATAATGATACAAGCAGGAACTTCTATAAGAAGATCAAGGTAAGAAAGAAAGATCATGTGTCTGCAAGTGAGTATGCTGCGGATTACGGCGTAGTAACAAGCTATGTAGACGGAAGCGGTGCTTTGCACCTTGAAAGTCCGTTTGACGGAATAGACGGTGTAACCTATATCTTTAAGGATTGGTATAAGAAGAACATAGATACAGTGGACACCGATAACGAGCCGGTTCCGGGTCTTATCTTTGATCCGAATTCAGAGGTTACCAAGACCATGCCTATCTATGCTTACTATAAGACCAATAAAAAGGCTGTAGCAAGGGCAAGAGTTGATCTGACCGATCTTGTAGGAGTGGCTAATAATCTTACCTTGGATCCGTATCTTAAGGAAGGTGAAGTTGAAAGACTTAAGATAGCTATAGGAATAGCACAAAATGTTCTTGACAGGAAGAGAGGCAGATTTGATACCGAGTGGGATAGAATAGCTGAAAGAATGGCTAACTACCCTGAGCTTCAAGATGCTATAGATGCCTTGAGAAGAATAGTTGACGAGATGAACAGGCTTATCGATCAAAGAAGAAATAACCTAAGCTCCCGTATAGGCGGCGGAGGTGGCGGTTCAGGCTCCGGCGGAAGAGGAATGGGTACTAAGACCAGTGCTTTCACATCTAATCCGCAAATTACCTTTACTCTCGGAGTAGACGGTGCTTGGGAGATAAATCCTGTAACCGGCAGATGGTCATTCGTACTTCAAGGAGGTCTGCCTCTTAATAATAAGTGGGCTAAGATCCAATATAGCAATGATAAAGGAAAACTTGCTACAGACTGGTACAGATTTGACAAGCAATCAAGCCTTATAACCGGATGGTATAGGGATGAGAGCAGCGGCAAATGGTACTATATGTCGGAAGAAACCGGCAAGAAAAACGGTGTTATGCAAATTGGCTGGCTTTATAAAGACGGCAAGTGGTATTATCTCGACCCGGTAGTGGGAGAGATGTATGTCGGCTGGCACATGATAGGTGATAAGTGGTATTACTTCAGTGTCGGTAATGATGGACGCCCTTATGGATCACTTTATATAAGCGAGACTACACCGGATGGTTATAAAGTAAACCATGACGGTGAGTGGGTACGCTAGAGTGAAAAGGAGAGCAGATGAAAAAGATAAATATTAAAAGAAAGCTTGCAGTTACACTGACTGCTGCCATGGTGTTTACCATGGCAGCACCGGCAGTGCCGGCACATGCGGCTGTAGGTGATATAACTTTTGATTTCACAGAAATGACCCCGACGGTAGGTACGGTGCAGAATATTACGATAAACGGTGCAGGCGGTTCGGCAATAAATAAGACTACCGGAACCCCGTCAGCCGGCACATTTTTTGCTAACAGTACCGGCAGTATCTATATGCCTTACTGGAACGGGGGATTTAACAACACGGGTAACCATGCAACTTTCAACGGCAAGGCTTTTGGGCTTGACGGTTATGTAATCACCGGCTGGTATAGGGATAAAGCATCAATTTATAATCATTCTAATAAAAACTTTATGGATGAGCAATATTATCCTTATGTAGATGGGACAAAGTACATAGCGGTACTTGCTGCGGATCCTGCTGCCACTAAGGTATATGAATACAAAGAAAGTCACAAGCCTGTGAATAGTACTATAGTAGTTCCTTCAGAGTTGAATGTGGAAGTTACGAATAACAAGCATGTATTGGAAGGTGTACAGGCATCGCCGAAGATCATACCGGGTTATAAGCTTGCCGCTGTCGGCGGCGTAAGCTCAAAGGTAAAGATGAGCAGCAATCCTGATGTTTTCAAGGATACTACCAACGGAGATCACATATTTGCAGGCGATACCGGTAAGAACTTTAAGTATGAGAACGGTCAGGTTAACGGTACCATGGTTAATAAACCGCTTGAAGTTGCTTTTAGCTATGAGGTTGATAACAGTCAATTATTCAGTATCAAGGTAAAGCATAAACTTGACGGAGGTACTCCTGTTGTAGACAGAACTCTTAGAGAGTTTGCGGTTAATACGGACCTTGCCACTAAAAATATTAAACCTGATCGCAGTCTTATAGAGCCGGTTGGAGGAGATACGCAGCCCAGATATACACTGAGTTCTGTAGATATCAAGAATGCGGACGACAATGCAGTCACTTCAAGCTCAAGCCTTTTGGGACTTAGCGATGGAGGAATTACCTATAAACCTGTAACGGATCCGATTGCCACCAAGGGTATGATTACCGGTAAGATGATCAACCAAGGTTTGACGGTAACATATAATTATACAAGCAATCCTGCTTACTATATGACCTTGTCGGTAAGATATGAGGATACCAACGGTGTAAATCTTACGGATAAAGTTGCAGCTAAGGTAGCCAGCAATATAGCGGCTGACATTAACTCATCTACAGCTACCAGACCGGCACGTGCATCGGTCGGTACTCCTAATGACAAGTTTGTATATAAGGTTCCTACATCAGGAGGCAGCTATACGGTATATGCTCCGGTACTGGACGGATATACAACCAATCCGCCGCCGGCTATATCTGTAGGTAATTCAACACAGTATGATAACTCAAACTTCTCTCCTCCGTCAAATAGCGGATGGAGTACAGGAACTCCTACTTTTACAGTTAATGCAGGTTCCGCTCCGCAAGGTTCCGCCGAGGTGGTAGTTACTTACAACCTTGATAACAATAACCTTGCCAATGCAAGCTTTGCAAGCAGTATGGGTGGAAAACTCATGGTAGGAAATACGGAGTATGATGCAAGCAATCTTGCACATCAGGTAAGCTTTATAAAACAAAATAAGATTGCCTCTCCGAGAACCTATGATCTGGTTATACCGTCAGGTAAGCTTCCTACACCGGTAGCTGACGATGGATATAAGTTTGTGAGCTGGCAGCTTGATAAAAAGGACGGTAACGGTTATGTAGATATAACAGTACCGGGAACTTATACTTTACCGGATCCTACTCCAAGTATTCCTCCGACACCTGACTTGGTTAAGTTTAAGGCGAGGTTTGCAGAGGATCCCGACCAGTGGTCAACTTTCAGATTCCAGATTGCAGACAGCAGCTTGACTGATAACGGTTTAACCACATCTGTGAAGTTGATTAATAAACAGGGCGGTCTTCCAAGGGTACTTAAGTGGAGTGATGCAAAGACCGCTGCGGATCTGCAAAATACCGTTACAGCACCTGCGGGTAAGACTGTTAAATGGTTTGATGAGAACAGTCAGGAGATGAGAGATGATTCGGTTCTCGTGAATAATGCAACTTACAAAGCTTATGCGGTAAGTCCTTCTACAGGAACAGTAAATGTACCGACTGTTACACCGGTGGTTGATCCTATAAGCGGAGTACCTTCACTTAGAGTTACTTCTGCAATAGATACAGATCTTAGATACATAGTAACGGATCAAACAGGCAGGGTAGTTCTTGATGTGCCGGGTACATCTTTGGTTGCAGGCGGTAACATAAGCGGAACCGGAATAAATCCGGGCTACACTTATAGAGTGCATACAGCACTTTCGGGAGCTGCAGGTATAACAGTAGGACAGCCTATACCGGCTGCAGGCAGCGATATATCGGCAGGAAGCCCTGATGTTACCGTACCGGCTACCGCAACCACTCCGGCAGTAATAGAAGATCCGAATAATCCGGGAAGAAGAACTATAATTATAACTCCTGTTGCACCCGACACCGAATATAAACTGGTAGATGCCGCAGGAAATGAAGTTTACGATTATGTAGCACCGATTTCGGGTAAGGTTGAATTTACGGATCTTGATCCTAATGTAAACTATACGGTAGTACCGAGAAGAAGCGGTGATACACTTACACCACCTCCTAACAGTGCAGGTGTTGTAGTTAATACGGGAACTCTAACCCCGCTTGTGATGCCGAGAAAGGTTAGTTTAATACTTCCTTCCGGTATGCTTCCTCAGGTAGCGAAGTTAGATGGAAGTTCGGTAACCGCACAACTTGAGAGGCTCAACAGTGTACAACCGGGTACTCTTGTGGAAATTACACTAAGAAGTATGGATATGAGTACCAACAATATTTTCTCAGGTAATTTTGTTACTACAGGAATAACAAATCCTAATATAACAGGTACTTATATATCATTTACCATGCCGAATAATGATGTAACCGTACAGGCGGTTTACTCGGCACCGGGAGTAACCTGGGATTCGGGCACACCTCCTTCATCAACAGGAGGCAATCCGGTACTTGACCAATCAAACGGTAAAGTAGCGGTTGAAGTTCCTAATATAACCACACCGGGCGAGTACAGACTTCGTATAGTAAGAGATACCAATGTACCCGATACTATAAAGGATGATATACAGGCTCAAGAAGGTGATACACCGTACACCGCTTTATGGCAGGCAAAGGCTGTAGTGGAAGTATGGAACGGAAGTGCCTGGGAAACCTACACAGGCAATGTAGATGCTTTAAGAGCTACATTCAATACCGGCAGTCTGACACAGGGTAACAGAGAGTACAGACTCTATGAGTCGGTGGCATCCGCTTCCAATGCTACAAGGCTAAACGGTACATATGAAGCCGAGTGGACACAGACTAATTATACGGGTTCATTTGAAACCGCTATAACAAACGGAAGTGTGTATACTTTCGGATATATTGAACATCCTTCTTATAACATAAGGATAAAGAGTACCAGAGAAGGAAGTGTCAACATAGGTGTATTCGTAAGAAGAGGCAAGTCCTTATCGGACTATGCCGATAAGTACCAAGCGGAACTTGACAGAGAAAAAGCCTTACCGGATATAGATATCAATGGTATTACGTGGATTTTCAGAGGTCTGTCTTCTTCCAGGACGGAATTTGTGGAATATGATGATACAAAAATTGCAAATTCCGACGGTGTAATATATATCTACTTTGATAATGATAAGAAGAGTAGAGATGATGCATTTGGAGAGCTTAGAAAGGGTATAACTGAGGCTGCAAACATAGCGGCAAGTGCAAATCCGGGAACTCAGGCAAGAATACAGGATGCTATAGATGAGGCTAATCAGGTACTCAATATGTCAACTCCGAGGAAGGCTTCCAAAGAGGAGCTTAGAAATGCTTACACCAAGCTTAGAAATACGCTTATGGAACTTTTGGGCAGCGGCTCCGGCAGTGGTAGTTCCGGCGGCGGTTCCGGCGGCGGCTCCGGCGGTGGCGGTGCTATGACCACCAACAGCGGAAAGAGCATAAAGGTAGGAACCGACGGTACCTGGCAATTAGTTGACGAGCAAAGACATATCTGGAGGTTTAACTTAACCTCAGGCTCCAAGATAACAGGTTGGGCAAGACTTGCCTATACAAGTAATGGAGTAACCAAGACCGGATGGTATCACTTTAACTCCGGCGGTGATATGGATACGGGCTGGTTTGAGTCAGGCGGAAAGTGGTACTTCCTTTCAACAACTCATAACGGTTTTTATGGTGAAATGCTGACAGGTTGGTACTACGACACTACTTCAGGTAAATGGTACTATCTTGATGAAAGCGGTGCCATGGTAGTAGGTTGGCATAATATTGGAGGCAAGTGGTATTACTTGTCAAATACTTCAAGTAATAATCAACCATACGGTTCATTATATGTAAGTACTTCCACACCCGATGGATATAAGGTAAATGAAAACGGAGAGTGGATACAATAAAGCAATAAACCCACATACTGCAGCTTGATTTATATAGCTGTAACAAAAGCCCGAGACTTAAGCATAACTTGCAAAAGTTTCGGGCTTTTTTATAAAAATAGAATTTAAGACTTGCAATATAGGCTTATATATGGTATGATTTAGTCGTAACAAGGGAAACCGAGTTACACACGTGCATTATGCACTCCTATATCACTCTAACAGGGAATAAGTAGTCTTAGGGCTACTTTTTCTCGTTTAAATGCAGTTATTAAAGTTATATTTGATAAAATAAACCTTGATAGAATCTCTGTTTGCAGCAGTTTCGCCAATCTTATAAAGTCTTGACATATCCGGAATAATTATTTAATATATAATATTAAGAATAATTATTAAAATCAAATCTAAGAGGAAAAAAATGAGAGAATTAAAGTACAGTAAACAAAGAGAAGCTATAGTGGAATGTTTGAAAAACCGACATGATCACCCAAGTGCGGATCTGGTATTTCAGACTTTGAGAAAAGATAATCCGAAGATAAGTTTAGGTACTGTCTACAGAAACTTAAACCTCCTTACTGAAATGGGAGTGATACTGAAGATAAGTTGCGGAGACGGTATAGAAAGGTATGATTACAATACTCATGAGCATTATCATTTTGTGTGTAAGTCCTGCGGCAATGTAGCAGACCTTGAGCCGAAAGATTCATGGGTGGACAATAGTTTGGTAGATGAAAGCGTAGGCGTTGCAGACTCACATTCACTTATATTTTACGGTATCTGCTCACATTGTGCCGCAAAACATACACATTAGCAGTGTTTCCAATCAATTGTTTATGTTGTCGCCGATTATAAAATACACAAAACTTTCATAAAGATTGCTTATAAGTACTGGTTACAAAGGATATTCTATGCTATAATACAAAGATGTATATAAGAGGGGCTTGCAGAAAGTACTTTGCTCTATAAAGGAAATCTATGCAGATATGCCAACTGTAGCGGACTCTCTGAAAAATTTTAAATATAGGAGGGATTTTTATGGCAGAGGAAAGTATGAAAGACTTCGAACAGGAGATCAATGAGTCTTTGGAGAATATAAAAGACTACGAGGACAAAGATGCCGGCAAGTGGGAAGTATTTGAAAAACAGCTTGCAGACAAAGAAGTACTCAGAGTTAAAATAACGGAAATCGTTAAGGGTGGATGTGTTGCATTGGTTGATGAAATCAGAGCATTCATACCTGCAAGTCAGTTATCTACAAGCTATGTGGAAAAACTTGAAGACTATCAGGGAAAGAGCCTTGATGTAGTTATAATAACCGTTGACAGAGACAAGAAAAAACTTGTGCTTAGCCATAGAGAACTTGAAAAAGAAGCAAGAGACAAGGAAAGAAAAGAAAAGGCGGCAGCTCTAAAGGTTGGAGATGTGGTAGAAGGTAAGGTTGAAAGCATACGTGACTACGGTGCCTTTGTTGACCTTGGAGACGGAGTCAGCGGACTTATACACATTTCTCAGATATCACATAACAGAATTAAGCATCCTTCAGCAGTTTTGAAAGAGGGAGACAGTGTTAAGTGCAAAGTTATAGCTAATGAAGGCGGAAAGATCTCACTTTCTAAAAAAGCACTTGAGGAAGAAGTAAGACAAAAAGAAGAAAAAGCCGGTTTTGACGGCTTTAAATACGAGGAAAAATCTTCTGTAGGCATGAGTCTGGCAAGCCTGTTTAAAAATATCAAACTTGACTAAAAGGAGTTTATTATGCCAAAGGACGTGGAAAAATTATCTAAGGAGTTGTTATTTTCGTATAAGCACGTAGCAAAGGAAGATAAAAAGGAATTCAAGAAGTCGGATGAGTTTTCAACAGCCTATAAAGAATTCCTCAATAAGGCTAAAACCGAAAGAGAATGTGCGGCTCTTGCCAAAGAGATGCTTACTAAGGCAGGTTATAAAGAATTTGATATAACTAAAAAGTACAAGGCAGGAGATAAGGTGTATAAGATCAACAGAGGTAAGGCTATAATGGCAGCTACCTTCGGAAGCAAGGACTTAAATGAAGGTATTAGAATCAATGCCGCTCATATAGACTCTCCAAGACTTGACCTGAAGCCAAACCCTCTGTACGAGAAGAATGAATTGGCATTTTTCAAGACACATTATTACGGAGGTATCAGAAAGTATCAATGGGTTACCATACCTCTTGCCATGCATGGAGTTGTTGTAAAAAAAGACGGAACAAAGGTTGAGATAAATATAGGAGAGGATGAAGACGATCCGGTATTTATGATAAGTGACCTGCTTCCGCACCTTGGTATGAAACAGGGTGAGAGAAAGCTTGCCGAGGGCATTAACGGCGAAGAGCTTAATATAATAGTTGCTTCACTGCCTTTGGATGATACGGACATAAAGGATGCGGTAAAGCTGCATGCAATGAAACTCTTAAATGACAGATACGGTATTACCGAAAGAGATTTTGCAAGAGCCGAGATAGAGTTTGTACCTGCATTAAAAGCTAGAGATATGGGCTTTGACCGTTCTTTGATAGCAGCTTACGGACAGGATGACAGGATCTGTGCCTATCCGGCACTTATAGCCGAGATAGAGACCAAAAAGCCCGAGTATACCACACTTACGGTACTTGCCGATAAGGAAGAGATAGGTTCCGTAGGCAATACGGGATTACATTCCAATTTTGTGTATGACTTTATATCTATGCTTGCAACTAATAAAAAGGCTGATGTAAGGGTGGTTTGTGAGAATTCCGCCTGTCTTTCTTCAGATGTCAATGCAGCCTATGACCCTACTTTTGATTCGGTATTCGAGGCAAATAATTCCTGCTACTTAAATCATGGCTGTGTGCTTACCAAGTATACAGGTGCAAGAGGCAAGTACAGCTCCTCGGATGCAAGTGCGGAGTTCATGGCAAAGGTTATAGACATAATGGAAAGGGCAGGAGTGCATTGGCAAATAGGTGAGCTTGGAGCCGTTGATGTAGGCGGCGGCGGTACAGTGGCACAGTTTATTGCCATGCTCAATATAGATGTGGTGGATCTCGGTATACCGGTACTTGCTATGCACGCACCCTGCGAGGTGGCAAGTAAAATAGACTTGTATAATGCATACAAGGCATTTAAAGCATTTTATGCGTAATAAAACAAAGTGTGATTAGGAGAAAAGTACTGCACGGTAAGTAGATAAACAAACTACTCAGCCCGAGGTTTACGCTGTGTAAAAACCGGTTAGAGGTTTTATTATCGGTTTTTACAGGCTGTAGCAAGTCAGGTTTGTTAGTTTATCTGTTGACAAATAATCGGTGCTTTCCTAATTAACTAAGAATAATCTTAGCTCTTAAGAGGTGTTTATCTTTTAAGTACCTCTTGGAATTTTATATTTAAGGAGAACATATTGAAAATGAAGATAAGAAATATTGTAGCAGTATGTGGTATTGCAGCTTTAGCAGTGTTTGCAAGTACTGCCTGCTCAAACAAGGCACAGGATAATGATGTAAATAAAGAATCAAGTAAGAAATCGGATAAGGATTCAGGTGCCGGGGAGTCATACGACAATACGGAGTATGGAAAAGTAACTCTGGGTGAGTATAAGGGCTTGGCGCTTGAAGTAAGCGATGCCAATGTTACCGATGAAGAGGTGGAATCCCGTATACAGTCTACAGTGTCTATGAATCCGGAGAAAACAGCCGTGGAAGGCAGAGCCGTAGAGAATGGAGACGTGGTTAATATAGACTTTGAAGGTAAGATTGACGGTAAGGCATTTGAGGGCGGCACAGCAAAGGGTTATGATCTTACTATAGGCAGCGGAAGTTTCATACCCGGCTTTGAAGAGCAAATTATAGGTATGAACAAGGGAGAAACCAGGGATCTTAATCTTACCTTCCCTACACCTTATGAGAATAATCCTGATTTGGCAGGTAAGGCTACAGTATTTACAGTAACCGTTAATGAGATATACAAGGAGACACCTGCAGAGTTCAATGATGCTTTTGTCGAAAGGGTAACACAGGGTCAGCAAAAAACTACAGCAGAGTTTAGAGATGCTATAAAGGCGGAGATTTCAAAGTATAAAAAAGAATCTTCAGATACAGAGGCGCAAATGGCAGCTTTGAGTAAGGTTATAGAGAATTCAACCTTTGAGCTTAGTGATGCCGGAGTAAATAAAGAGCTTGAAGATATTAAAAAGCAATATGAGCAAATGGCTACATCATACGGTATGGATATGAAGAAATTCGCAGAGCTCAGTAATATGACCGAGGAAGAGTTTAATGCTAAATTAAAAGAAAGTGCGGAGAACAGAGCAAAGCAAAAACTTGTTATAGATGCAATTTTCGAAAAAGAGAATATGGCTTTGGAAGATGCGGATTATGCAAAACTTGAAGAGCTTAGCGGAATGAAGAAGAAGGATCTTGTATTGCAATACGGTCAGGAATTTATAGATGAAAGTGTTAAGTCTATAAAGGTTGAAAAGTTCTTAACGGATAATGCGGTTAAGACTATTAAACCGGCTGAGACCACAGCAGTTGCTCCCGAACCTGCAAGTGAGGCGGAGTCAAATGCTGAAGATACAAGTGCCGAAGCGCAAAGTACCGAGGCTGCACAATAGATAAATTAAAGTAATAGAGGGGCTGTTGCTTGCAACAGCTCCCTTTTTCTAAATCAGAGAGGTTTTTATGATATTCAAAGAGATAAAGTATGATGTAAAAGCTGTAATGCAAAGGGATCCGGCTGCCAGAAATTTTCTTGAAGTATTACTTTTATATCAAGGAGTGCATGCTCTTATATTTCACAGATTTGCACATAGACTATATAGAAAAAAGCATTTTTTTACAGCAAGGTTGATATCTCAAATATCCAGATTTATAACCCACATAGAGATACATCCGGGGGCTAAGATAGGCAGGGGAATACTTATAGATCACGGTGCCGGAGTGGTGATAGGAGAAACTGCCGTAGTGGGTGACGGCTGTACCATATACCAGGGTGTAACTTTGGGCGGTGTAGGTGTGAAAAAAGGTAAAAGACATCCTACACTCGGAAAGAATGTTACAGTGGGTGCCGGAGCCAAGATACTCGGTTCGTTTGAAGTCGGAGATAATTGTACCATAGCTGCCAATGCAGTGCTCCTAAAGCCTCTTGCCAATGATATAACGGCAGCAGGAGTGCCCGCAAAGCCGGTAAAGATAGCCGGAGTTGCAGTGGAGAAAAAAGGTGTACAATGCGATCTTTTCAATATGGAGGACAATATTGAAGATCTGCAAAGAAGAGTGGCTTTGCTTGAAGGCATGGAGAAGAAATTAAAAAGAAATAGCAAGACTATTTTTAATAAACAAAGGCAAAGACAGCTTAAGTTCTTAAGAAAGTAATCATAACAAGTCATGTCAACTTATGTAGAAAAGCTTTTATATGAGCTTGAACACTCAAAAAGAAAGTGTAAAAATTATACCTATATACTTCTTTGTGCGGATGGAAGTTATTATTGCGGATGGACAAACAATCCCATAAAAAGGCTTAAAGCCCATAACGAAGGCAGAGCTTCAAAGTATACCAGAGCAAGACTTCCGGTAAGTCCGGTTTATATAGAGGAGTTTGAGACTAAGGCGGATGCTATGAAGAGGGAGGCGTATATAAAAAGCCTGCCTAGAAGCAGGAAAGAAGAGCTTGTGGTAACCTAAACAATTATAATAGTTTGTGGGTATAGTTATTAGTTTACAAAAAACTCCTTATAATTCAATCATACCCGCAACCCTTTTTCAAAGCTTCGACAAATTCACACAGACTGCGGAACTCGTGTGCTCGCCTACTCCGTGGCGAGCT
>ERZ773035.212-NODE-212-length-49614-cov-13.554834_pt1 | contig 49614 bp, 50 predicted proteins | sample MGYA00511487_ERZ773035 | MGnify/ENA primary metagenome ERZ773035 (study PRJEB29015, sample SAMEA2737985) | human oral metagenome | biome: human oral; feature: human-associated habitat; material: dental | place: China | collected 2024 ... | reverse complement strand
GCTCTTTGCAGTACGTCCACGCAGAGCCGCCGAAGATGCCGCGCCAGTTCGTCGGTGCGCTGCCGTCTGGCTTCGCGTCGCGCCAGATGTACCAGTCGCTCTTTGGATTTGTGCAGCTTGCCTTTGACTCGATGAACCATGGGTGCTGATCGGAGCCGTGGTTGTAGACGAGATCCATGACGATGCGGATGTCACGCTGCTTCGCCTCTGCAATCAATTCCTCCATATCGCCGAGCGTGCCAAAGGCGGGGTTGATGCCTGTATAGTCGCTGATGTCATAGCCGTTATCCACCATGGGCGAAGGGTAGACGGGGGTCAGCCAGAGCGCACCCGCACCGAGTTCCTTCAGGTAATCGAGTTTTTCGGTGATGCCGCGCAGATCGCCTGTGCCGCTTCCCGTGGTGTCGTTAAAGCTCTTTGGATAGATTTGGTAAACGACGGTGTTCTGCCGCGGTGGATGCCTACAATGCGCGTCTGGTGAAGCTTTGGATAGATTTGGTAAACGACGGTGTTCTGCCACCATTTTGTTGCTTTCATCGGTGTTCCTTTCGTTAGAACGTCAGCACAGGCGTTTCGCCCGCCTTCGCGTCCATGCCTGTCGTCTTCTTCATCAGCGGGTACTCACCGGAGTTCGTGACCGCCATGATGACTGTGTCCTGATAGCCCGCCGCATGAATCACATCGCGGTCGAACTTCACGAGCGGCGCACCCACCTTTACTTTTTCGCCCATCTTCACGAGAAGCTCAAAGCCCTTGCCCTCGAGTTTTACCGTATCCACACCGATGTGGATGAGGAGTTCTGCACCGTTGTCCATTCTAAGCCCCACCGCGTGACGGCTGTCCTCCATCACCATCGTGATTTCAGCATCCGCAGGAGCAACGACAATGCCCTCCGTCGGCTCCACGGCGACGCCGTCGCCCATCATCTTCTGCGAGAACATCTCGTCCTTTACTTCGCTCATGTCGATGATGTGCCCCGTCGTGACAGCCGTGATGGCGAAGGATTTCTCTGTGCCAACGGCAATATCTTCCGCCTTTGAGGCAGGTGCCGTAAGGAGTGCCTCGAAGCGCTCACGCACCTGCGGTACGGAAAGCCCAACGATGACTTGGAACGCATGACCGTTGCGGACAAGCCCGTGTGCGCCTGCATTCATAACTCGGGGCGACAAGCTCAGGATCATGTACTGAGACCCGCAGACGCGTTGCACAGTTCGTCACTTCCTTGATGTTCGCCGCGCCGCCGAGTCCATCGAGGAACGCACGTGCCTTCACATCGCGCTCGTCGAGCTGCATGTCGGCAGCAGCACCCCCCGCGGCAGATGCCGCACCTGCCTGCTTTGCCTTGTAGTCTGCCTTTGTAAAGAGCTTGTCCTCCACATCATCGTCCGTGCGGCCGGGCGTTTTGTAGTCCTTGTGCTGAATGACAAAACGGAAGACGAAGAAGTAGATCGCGGTGAAGCAAAGACCCACGGCAATCTGCGTGAGGTAGGTCGGATAGTGGTACGAGAACAGGGGAATCCAGTTCTGGACAAATACGTTGATAAGACCGGCACCGAAATTGTCGGAGAGTCCAAATGCGTAAAGTGTTGCTGAGAGTGTTGCCGAGAGAATGGCGTGCAGGAGCTAGAGGAGCGGTGCGACAAAGAGGAACGTAAATTCGAGCGGTTCTGTGATGCCGCAGAGGACTGCCGTAATGGTCGCGGGGATGAGAAGTGCCGCTGTTTTTTTGCGTTTCTCCGGCTTTGCACGCATATAGATAGCAAGCGCCGCACCCGGCGGACCGAACACCTTGCCGCTGCCGTGGAGGGCGAAGCCGCCCTCGGGGAATAGCTCACGGAGGGACTTCCCATGCACCATGAAGTCATTGATATGACCGAGCCAGTACGCCTGAATGCCGCCGTCAACAACCGCAGGGACATAGATAAACGGAAGATAGATGAAGTGGTACAGACCCGCCGGCAGGAGAATTTTCTCCGAGAATGTATATGTCCAGACGCCGATAATGCCGCTGGTCTTGAGGAAAAACTGAAACTGCTCGATGGCGTGCTGCACCGCAGGCCAGACAAAGCAAAAGAGGAGCGCCATCGGGATCATGACGGCGAAACCGATGGCAACGACAAATGCAGGGTCTTTGAAGGCCGAGCCAGTCCGGGATGTTCGTATCATAGAAGCGGTTGTGGAGGAATGCTGTACAACAGGCGATGAAGATTGCACCGAGCATCCCCATGTCGAGCGTTTTGATATTTGCAATCAGTGCAAGCCACGTGCCGGGGCTTGCCGACTGACTGTAGTCCACGCCGAACGCGCTGCCGTGGAGCGTGAGGAATGCGGCGATGAAGTAGTTGAACAGCATGTAGATGACGAAGGATTCCATTGCGCAGCGCGCCGGCTCCTTCCTTGCAAACCCAATGGGAACGGCGAAGGCAAAGAGAATCGGCATCTGGGCGAATACCGTCCATGCGCCTTGCTTGACCACATACCAGAAATCGTACCAGAGCGTCCCTTTGGCGGCGATGCTGCCGAGCAGCTCCGTGTTTTTGCATACGATGGACACCGCCACCGTCAGACCAAAGAATGCAAACAGAATGACGGGCGTATACATTGTACCGCCGAACCGCTGCATGTTCTACATAATCACATATTTGCTGAGAGACATTTGCGTTCCTCCTTCATTCAAAGCCCCTGCATGCCCATGAATACCATTAAGGCTACCATAAAGCAAAAAAGCCGCAAATGCAATAGGTTCGCGGCTTTCGGGAGGGATGTACGGAACCTATATCAAAGTACACAGGATGAAATTTGTTTCACGAGAATGCCGGATGAGGAGACGTGTCCAACCGATCAAAGTGCTCCTGCCTCCGTTTCGGCGGGGGAGGGGAGCCGTGCGCAGCATGGTGGAAGGAGTATCGGTGACATATTGCCGCAGACAGAACGTTATTTGTCGCGTTCCTGTACATACAGCCGATAGTTCACATACCAGATCTCGAGCAAAAGAAAGTAGGCGAGCATAGATTTAAAATGCAGACGCGCGTTGTTCTCGGGCAGCGCGAACTCTGCCGGCATGACGTAGAGGTTCTCTGTCGAGCAGCAGGCGAGCCTGTTGTGCCGCATCTCCGTGATGGAGAGGATGGGGACGCCCTTTAGACTAAGCTGCTCTGAGAACTCCACCACGCGCTCGGATTCTCTCGAGAGTGAGATGAAGATAAAGAGATCGTCCGCCCCTGCCGACTGATAGACAGAGTAGAACTACTCGCGTCCCGCAATCTCATAGATGAAGATATTGTCGTAGACAAAGAGACGTTTCATCTCCTGCATGACATTCGTCTGCACATAGCCGGAGGCATATGCAAAGATGCGGTGCGCCTCATGGATGAGACGGCTCGCGCGCGTATAGTTGCGGCCCATCAGCTCACGCCATGTCTGGTCATAAAAACCGCTGAGTGCGCTGCGCACATCGGACTGCGGCGCTGCCGGATGCGCGGCCTCCATCTTGAGTACCGCCTTCATCTCGCCGAACCCATCAAAGCCAAGCTTTTGTGCAAAACGTACAATGGAGGCACTTGAGACGGCGCACATGCGTGCAAGCTCGTGAATGGAGCAGCGGCTCGCTGTCGTGCGATGGCTCTCGATGTAACGCCAGATGCACATGTCCGTATCACTAAGTTCCCGCAAATGAGTATTGATTCGTTCTGTAAGCAGCATGGCCGACTCCTTCCTGTTCATTTCACACAGGCCTCTATGATACGATAAAAATTATATCATATGGCTCCGCATTTTGCGCTTTTTTATCGTATGCCTTTTCATTGCGTGGGAAATCATTCTCTGTTATAATGTCCTCAATATTATGAGGGAGAGGGGATGATGGGATGATTCGACTGATCTTTTCGGATATGGATGGCACGCTGCTCGATGAAAATGGAAATTTGCCGGAGACGTTCAGCGATGTATATCTTCGGCTGCGGGAGCGCGGGATTCTCTTTGCCCCCGCCTCGGGGCGCCAATATGCGTCGCTTCTTCATACATTTGCACCGTGGCAGGAGGAGATGATCTTTCTTGCGGAGAATGGTACGCTTGTGATGGAGCGCGGTGCGGAGATTTTTTCGTGTGCGGTGGAGGAACCGCTTGCGCTCGATGTGATGCGGACGGGAGAAAATCTCGCGGGCGTGCGCTCTGTGCTCTGCGGGAAGAAGCGTGGTTATTTCCATGCGGATGACGATGCGCCGGAGTTTCGTGCAGAGCTTGCCAAATATGTCACGCATACGACAGTTGTGGAGGATTTTGCCGCCGTGGATGATGTGCCGATTAAGATGTCGTTTTGTGATTTTTCCGGCAATGCAGAGCACTCGATTCTCCCCTTTATGCAGCAGTATGCGGATCGCTTACAGGTCACACTCTCTAGTACGGAGTGGGTTGATCTCTATAGTCAAGGGGTAAACAAAGGCATTGCTGCGGCGAAGGTACAGGAACGGCTGGGGATCGCGCCCGAGGAGTGCGTGGCGTTCGGTGATTATCAGAATGATCTTGAGCTGATGGATGCCGTCATGTACAGCTTTGCAATGGAGAACGCACTGCCGGAGGTAAAGGCGCGTGCGCGTTATATGGCACCGAGCAATCGGGCACACGGCGTGATGCAGATCTGTGAGCAGATCCTTGCAGGCGCATTTGATTGAGGTGTGGCGATGCGTTTTGATTATCATATGCACCTAGAGTATGGATCATACGACGCGGATTATGCGGAGGGGTTCTTTCGTACTGCGGCGGAATGCGGCATAGATGAGATCGGGTTTTCGGAACATGCACATACGTTCCCAGAGTTTGAGCAGCTTTACTATGATGATTTAATTCTCGATGATAGTTTTGTTGGAGCATTTCAGCGGAAATGGCTAAAGAATAATAAGTTTAAGTATACGCTCGATGAATATTTTTCCTTCATCGAACAACTGAGAAAAAAGCATAAGGTGTACGCGGGAATTGAAGTCTGCAATTTTCAGAATCAAGAGGCGGTCAAGAAGATTTTGCGCGCCTATCCATTTGACTATGTGATCGGATCTGTGCACTTTCTGCATGGGTGGGCATATGATACTGCTGCCATCAAGGATGAGTGGGAGCGTCAGAGCCTTAGGGATATTTATGAATGGTACACGGAGGAAGCGGAAAAGCTCGCGTATGCGGGGCTTTATGATGCGCTCGGTCATCCGTTCAATATTCGCCTTTACCGCTATTTCCCATCGTTCGATGCAGTGCCGTATCTGGAACGCGTGGCGCACGCGATGGAACGGGCGAACATGATTGTGGATCTCAATACGGGCACATATTACCGTTATCCTGTGGAGGAGTTCTCACCGTATCCGGACTTCATGCGTGCAGCGTATGCGCATGGGCTGCCCGTCATCATCACTTCGGATGCACATACGCCGGAGGACTGCGGGCGCTATCATGAGGAGGCGGCAGCATATGCCGGATCTTTTGGATACCAGGAGCAAATTCGCTTTACGGGGCGGCGTGGGCGGACGCTTGTGCCGCTTTTATAGAGAGTATTGATGTAGGGTATGAAGAGGGGTGTTATGAAATGAGGGAAAGATATGGGGCGGCACTCTTTGCCGCACTGGTGTTTGTCCTGCTGCTCTCCCCCGCAACATTTGCGGCAGAAGATGGGACATGGACATGGCTGAGTTCAAATGACAAATATTCAAAGTTCTTCTCTCCTTCCTCTGTGCGCGTGACATATCGTTTGGCGGCACCAGGCAAGGGGAAATCGGCTGCAACGGAGATGGAGGCCGACATTAAAACCACGTTCAGCTACGCCGGGGCACAGGAGACGATACGGAATTACAAAATCGAGCATGTCATCCAAGACCCCGCACAGCTTTCCTATGCCATCGCGCATGTGCGCGTTTCGCCGCAGAACCGTACGCTCCAATATCTGAGCGAGACGTTTTACGATGCCGCAGGGCATGTGCTCTGGTCGAAGGGAAAGGGCAAGGAAAAGGAGATGAACTCTCAGCAGTTTGATGAGGAGTTCTACGCTGCGATTGTCGATATTGAGTTCCGACAGGGGGAGCTGAACCGCCTGCGCGCCGATGATCGTTGGATCATACTCTGGTCGGATGAGAGTTCTGTCGGCATCAAGACGCAGGTGTCTGCCGATACATCGACGATGCGCCGGATGCGGGACAATCTTATTTTTTGGGCGTGGACTGAGGTGCGTGATGCGAGCGGCGATGTCATTGAAATCAAATTCGATAAACGTGCAGTGAATCTGCCGCAGGGAACGCAGCGCCTCATCACAGGGCGCTACTGGTCACCGAAATCCGGCTGGCAGACGTTTGACGATGGGGACGAGGGAGCCTATCGCATGATTGGCCGCGGCACACCGGAGGAGAGAGGGCTCGTGCGTCTGCGCGCCTTTGCCAAGGGGTACAGTACATGGGTGAACCGCTACCAAGTCGAGTAGCAATGCGCCGGAGGAAGAACCAGAAAGAGGATCGAGAGCGTAATGCCGATTAAGATACCAAATCATTTGCCCGCCACCAATGTGCTTGAGGGAGAGAATATCTTCGTCATGAACGCTGCGCGGGCGTACAGTCAGGACATCCGTCCGCTGCAGATCCTCATTCTGAATCTGATGCCGATCAAGGATGTGACGGAGACGCAGCTGCTGCGGCTCCTTGGTAATACGGCGCTGCAGGTTGAGGTGGACTTTATCTATACGGAGTCCTATATTCCGGCGCATACAACACGTGACTATCTCACGGAGTTTTATGGTACCTTTGCGGAGGTGCGTCACAAGAAATATGACGGCTTCATCATTACGGGGGCGCCCATTGAGCATCTTGCCTTTGAGCGTGTCGCCTATTGGGATGAGCTTGCCGAAATCATGCAGTGGAGCAAGAAGCACGCCTACTCTACGTTCCATATCTGTTGGGGGGCGCAGGCAGGGCTTTACTATCATTATGGCATTCCAAAATACTGGCTGGACAAAAAGATCTTCGGGGTCTACGAGCACCGCCTCTGCGTGCAGCATGAGAGCCTCCTGCGCGGGTTTGATGATGTGTTCTATGTTCCGCATTCGCGGCATACGGAGACGCGGCGCGCTGATATTGAACGCGTGCCGGAGCTGACTGTTCTCTCCGAGGGGGCGGCAGGGGTCTATATTATCGCCAATCTGAGGCGACGCCAGTTTTTTATTACAGGGCACGCAGAGTATGACCCCCTCACGCTTAAGGCGGAGTATGACCGCGATTTTGCTGCCGGGATGAATCCTGACATTCCCATCAATTATTATCCGAATGATGATCCGCGCCAGATGCCGGTTGTGCATTGGCGCAGCGTGGCGCATTTACTCTTTGCGAACTGGCTGAATTACTACGTCTATCAGGGCACACCGTACGAGCTGGATAGTCTTGATAACAATGTGGATGAGTAAACCATGTGAACGGTGTTCATGTTCAGTAAAAATTCAGTTTTTGCGCATACCATAAGGAGCATCGATAAAATAGATTTTGGATGGGAGCGATTTGTGTGCAGAAACGATGGGGGGCGGCGCTCGCCGCATGTACCGTATTGCTGATGGGAATGCGTCCTGCGGCAGCGGAGGAGATCCCCAAGCATATTTATGAGTGGGTGCAGTCTACGGCGCGGCAGAGCTATTATTTCAACAAGGAGCAGATGCAGTATGCCTCAGATGCGCATGGCTATATCGACCTTACGAAACTGATTGTGCCGACGCTGCGCATCTATGACAATATCCAGATTCAGGATGTTGTGTCAAAGCGCCGTTGGCGGATGCTTCCGATGGATGGGTATAACGATCTGGAGGGGTCTGCGGAGTATCTCATGATTGACCTGCATACAGGCAGGGTCAACGTTACTGCCCATGAGGATCTCGACAGTATGTGGGGGACGCTCTCGCGCGAGGAGAATACCAAGCAGATCGATCTCAGGACGCTGTCAGAGCATGATGTGGAGAAAAAGTTCTATGATGCGATTATCAATTATGCACAGGCGCATCAGGAGGAGCTGATCCACCGTTCACGCGGTATTCTGAGCGAGCGTGACCGTGCTGCGCTCAGCGCCGCACAGAAGGCACAGATACAGCTTGAACAAAAGCAAAAGAAGAAAAAGGAGAAAAAAGAGAAAAAGCAGAAATATAAGGATCAGCAAAGCGCATGAGCGTACAAAAGAAAATCTTGTGTGTGGTGGCGGCGCTGTTCCTTTCAGTCGGGGCCGCTTCCCCTGCGGATGCACAGATGCCTGTGCGCAGTGCGGCGGCAACGGCTGCGTTCTGGATGCGGCCGGAGGGAGATGCAGTGCTTCTCAGTGAGACAGAGATTGCAGAGCTGAACAGGACGCTGCGTCTGCGTGAGCCATCACTGCATGACATTGCAGGGGCTCCACCGCTGCTTTCAGGTGCGGAGGTGCGCGTACGCATTGAGGCAGCAGCACAGGATCTTAGCGCGCCGGAGCGGCCGCATCTTTATGATGCGGAGCTGCCGCTCACAGAACAGACATGGGCATATGTGCGCGAAAATCGTGCCATTGATGCCATTCCGGAGACGGTGACGGTGCGCCATGCAGTGGCTCTTAACCGTACAAGTGTGCGGCTTCTTCCGTCCCGCGCCGGGTGGTATTCTTCTGTTGGTGACGTGAATTATGACCAATTGCAGGGGACGGTTCTCGACCCTGGTGAAGCCGTTCTCGTACTGCACGAGACAACAGATGGTGCCTTTGCCTTTATTGCGTCACGTGATTACGACGGTTGGGTTGATCGGCAAAGTCTTGCCGATGCCGATGAGGCGACGTGGCGCATCTTTGCAGATCCACGGGATTTCTTTACGGTAACGGCATCACGGCTGCCGATTCTAGACGGCAGCCGTATGCTTATCTATCAGCTTGGCGCAAAGATCCCAGGGCGGCGGCAGGAGGACGGCACGCTTCTTTTGTCGCTTCCGGCACGGGATGCGGCGGGGAATTGCAGTGTACACGAGATGCGCATACATGAGGATGGGTCGCTCGTACCGGGGCGGCTGCCGCTGACCGCAAACAATCTCATGCGCCTTGCTTTTACGCCGCTTTACACAGAGTATGGATGGGGCGGGCAGAACGAGGGAATGGACTGTTCGTCCTATGTCCAGAACATCTATCGGGCGATGGGGGTGGAGCTGCCGCGGGATGCTGACGCACAGGAACGTGCCTGTACACTGCTTCCCCTGACTGGGCTTGATACGGCGCAGCGCCGTGCACGCGTAACAGCGGCGCTGCCTGGGGCACTGCTCTTTCGCCCCGGGCACGTGATGCTCTATTTGGGACAGGATAATATGGGTACCCCCCTTGTCATTCATGCGATTAGCAGTTATTATGAAGGTGGCGTGAAGCGCAGCATCCGGCAGGTCGTCGTATCAGATCTGACATTTTTGAATGCCGCCGGCCTTGCAGCGCTTGATACCTTGACGCAGATCGGGCATATCGTTCCCTAGGGTACTTTGATTTGCGTGCATGGCTAGGCTGTTGCCGTCCCATTGGATGGTACAGTATGGATTTGGAGGCAGATATGGGACTTTTCGATGGATTTAAGGAAGATGCGGCAGAACATACGGATTTTCGTGCGGCGCTCAAAGCACAGTTGGATGAATATGAACTGAACTATGAGGAGCGCGAGGAAACAGAGGAGGACGGGAGCAAAGAGTTTTTCTTTTACATGCGGAATGAACTCGACAATGATGAGACAGTATCTGTCGTCATTGACATCCAGATGTATGATATGGATGATGGTACGCTGAAGATCAAGCTCTATGATATTGCCTATCTCGACAGTGATGGGGATCGGTCAGCGGTGCTCTCAAAGATCAACGAATGGAACGATCAGTATCGCTATGCAAAATTCTTCTTGGACAGGGATCAGGATGTTGTGCTCGATATTGATTTCCCGCTGGATCTCCACAAGGGAAAGTTTCAGCCCAAGAATGTGATGGCGATGGTGGCGGTCGGTATGAATATTGTCGAGGGTGTTTTCGATGAACTGATGGAGCTTTGCACCAGAGGACACAGCCCCCGCCCCGGTGAAGACAATAAAGAAAACTAAGCAAGCAGATGGAGGAACGAAGTTAGATGGGACTTTTTGATGGATTCAGCGGCAGCGAGGACGGCCTCAAGAACAGCGCCTATGAAGCGATTAAGACGGAACTCGACAAACAGGAGATGACTTACGGAGAGGACACCTCGGAGGATGGCGAAGAACGCATCATCCGCATGCGTCAGCAGCTGGATAACGGCAGCGTCGTGAGCCTTGCGATTGTCGTTTCTGAGCACGGAGATACAAATGATTTTATCAAAATCAAATATTTTGGCATCGTACGTCTGGAAGAAAATTCAAACCGCAATGCGTTTTTGGAGAAGATCAACGACTGGAATGGACAGTATCGCTATGTGAAGCTTGTCATTGACGATGAGCAGGATGTGGTGATTGATATTGATCTGCCCCTGGATTTGCATGAGGGGGTATTCCAGGCAAAGAATTTTATGGCGATGGTCGGCGTTGGTCTGCAGGTCATCGAGGAGATCTACCCCGATCTGATGAAACTGCGTTGGGCATAAAATCGTTAGCACAAGACACATAAAATGGGACTGCGATTGCAGTCCCATTTTATGTGTCTTGTGTAATTTTTAGGCAGGATTATTTGGCCTATCTTAAGCGTTTTTTTGTATGATCGATTTGGGGGATCTTCAGTCCGCGGCTGAGGTAACTCTGCTGAAGCTGATAAATGCTCTGTACGAGGCGTTCCTGTGCACGGACGGTCAGATCGTCACTGAAGGCTACGCCAATATGATAGGTCATGCCGCGCATCGTTTCGATGGGGGTTACGCGGCGAATATGTCCCTTTGTCTCAAGTGTTCCGATGCGCGGCAGATCAGGCACCTGTACTTCGAGCAGGGTTCCCTGGGGCAAAAATTCGTCATGCACGAAGCACAGTCCTCCGCCGCTGATGTCGATGAGATGAACTTTGTGGCGGCTTTTCCGGCTGCCATGCACACCGAATAGTTTGATTGTTATATCAATGGGGACGGGGACCCGCACAAAGTTGCGCAGCTGAATGCGCTCTGCCTGTTCAGGTACCTCGAAGTACCATATGGTATCCGGCAGTGCGGAGCTGGAACGATAGGGAAGGGCAAAGCGGTAGACACAGCCTGCGCCGGTCAGGCTGCACTGGAACACGAGCCCCACGGGAGGCGCGTTGATGAATTTGTCCGTGGGGATGTCGAGCCGAATGGCGAGGGCGCCGGAGATCGTTTCATCCTCTTGGATGGGTTCGATACATTTTATGGTGCCGTAGTAATCGAGACTGAGGTTCTCCTCGATGATATGAACCGATGTGCCGTGTGTCAAGAGCTCGGTTAATTTTTCACCCTCAATGAGCATGGTGCGTTCCTTTCCGATGGTATTCTCATTCGCCATGGATAAGAATAACAAAGTCCCGCACTAAAGTCAATTTTATCTCTGCTGATTGCTTTGACTTTATGCGCTGTTCCGGATATAATATAAAAAGAAAATGGGTATATTGTAGCATGTAAAGGGGTTTGGTGAACGCAATGGCGATGAAGATAGAGGGCAGTTTTTCGAGGAATGCGGCGCTGACAATGACGCGTACTGACAATGACCAGGGGGTGCGCGGTGCGTCTGCAGACTTTAGTATGGAGCTTGCCGATCAGGAATCATCCATGTCCCGCGAGGCGATGGACCGCCTCCTAGAGCAGATTGATGAGCAGGGGGCGCGACTGTCGAAGTCACCGACCTACGAGGAGCTACGCTCCTATCGCGCACTCATTCAGAGCTTTATCGGTGAAGCCGTTGGGGGCATGTACGAGCTGCACACACAGGCGGGATGGGATCGCCTCGGACGCCAGAAGGTTTATACATCCGTGCGCAAGATCGACAAGAAGCTTGAAGAGATGGCAGAGAAGATCCGTCTCGGGCAGGCAGATCAACTGGATATTATCGCAAGTCACGATGCGATTCGAGGCATGCTGGTTGACCTCTATATGTGATGGCGGGAAAAGCAGGTGCAGGCCTCTGACATACAAGTGCCGCAGGAGCGCTTTCCGCGTGTCTGGACAGATATTTGCGGACATGCGGAAATCATACGGCGGCTGCGCCGTCTCTGCCTCTTGGGACGCGTGCCGCACGCGCTCTTGTTCACAGGCCCCGACGGTATAGGAAAGAAGCGTACAGCGCGTGTGTTTGCACGGACACTGCTCTGTGTGGCAGGAGGGGATGCTCCGTGCGGTGTATGTGCATCCTGTCATATGATGGCAGCAGGTGCGCATCCGGACTTTTTTGAGACTGCACCGGAAGCGCGCGGCAAAGCCGCCCCGATGATTCGTACCGAGCAGGTACGTGAGATTCTGGTGGAGGCCTCCCGTCGCCCCGCAGCGGCAAAGCGGCGGATTCTCCTCATTGATGCCGCTGAATGTATGAATGAGACGGCGGCGAACCGGCTGCTCAAGACCCTTGAAGAACCGGCAGAACATGTCCTCTTTATCCTTTTGACGAGTGCCTATGATGCGCTCTTGCCGACCATTCACTCCCGCATGGTGCGCATCGCATTCGGTGCACTGCATCCGGCAGAGATCGCAGAAATGCTGCGTGCGCGCTCCTTCGTGCAGGAGGCGGATGTGACAGCAGCGCTCTCCGGCGGCAGCTTTGCCGCAGCCCTCTCCCTCGCAGAGAGAGGGCTTTCGCAGAGAGATGATGCATTCACGTTCCTCGCGGCTCTTCCAACAATGCGCATGGAGGATATTTGGATGTATGCTGAGAAAATAGGTGCACTGCGCGCTGAGGAGCGCGTGGAGTGGATTGGATTTTTTCAGATGGGACTGCGTGATTTGCTGATGCTGCTGGAAAGTGGAACAGCGAAGGAGTTGTTTCATATCGACCGCCGTGCGGCGCTCATGGCTCTTATGCCGTATATATCGCGCCAACGGCTTTTTTATCTTTTGCGGGAGACCCGCATATGGCTCCGCCGTCTGCGTGCAAATGTAAATCCTGCCTTGCAGGCGGAGGCTTTTTTTATACGAGCAAGAAAACAATTCGGATGAATTGTTTCGTAAATACATTTAGGAGGAAGTTTTGCAAACGATTGTTGGTGTCCGCTTTAAGCCAGCGGGCAAGATCTATTCATTCGGGCAAGGGCAGCACGTGATCCAAGAGGGAGACTATGTCATTGTTGAGACTGTGCGCGGCATGGAGTGTGGACGTGTCGTTACTGCACCGCATGATGTTCCGGATGCGTCCGTGCCGGTGAATCTTCGCAGTGTGCATCGTGTTGCAGATCCATCTGATTTGGAACGCATTGAGGAAAACCATGAAAAAGAACGCGAGGCGCGCGTGGTCTGTGAGCAAAAAATTAAGGAGATCGGGCTTAAGATGAAGCTCGTCGATGTGGAACTCACCTTTGATCTTTCCAAAATGCTCTTTTACTTTACGGCAGATGGACGTGTGGATTTTCGTCAGCTCGTGCGCGAGCTTGCGAGCGTATTCCGTACACGGATTGAACTGCGTCAGATCGGTGTGCGCGATGAGGCAAAGATGATGGGAGGGATGGGATGCTGCGGCCGCCCGCTGTGTTGCTCGACATTCCTCGGAGATTTCGTTCCCGTTTCCATTCGCATGGCGAAGGAACAGAATTTATCTCTCAACCCCACGAAGATCTCGGGCATCTGCGGACGTCTCATGTGCTGCCTCAAATATGAGAGCAGCGGCTATGGATGCGGCGGCTGTATGAAGCAGCAGAAAGAGGAGTATATTCCCGTGCAGGGGGATCGTGTTCTCGCTGAGGAAGGCGAGGGGCGTGTTGTTGCCGTGCATGAACAGCGGCGTACAGCGACCATCCTCATGGATGATGGGAAGACGGTGGTGTCTTCATGGGAGGATGTTGGACGCACTGAGGGAGAGGAGAATGGGGCAGGAGGGAGTACTCCGTCCTCGCATACGTGGGAGCCGCGAGAGCCTCATGCAGAGCACGAGCACTATGTGCAGGAGGCGGCACCGCGGAGCCGTCGGGAACGAAATGAGCGCGGTGAGCGCCCGTCATCAGACCGAAAGCGTACAGGCGAAGGGGCGGGACGGCGCTCCTCCCGTGAAGCAAAACGCTCACGAGGGCAGCACCGCACAGTGCGTGCGCCTCGAACAGAGCATATGCCGAGTGAGTAAGGATATGGCACTGCGTCCAGGAGAGCGCCTAGATGATCTTGCATGCAGCGGACGTAGGATCATGCAGCGGACAGATGGTTTTTGCTTTTCTATGGATGCCGTGCTGCTCGCGCATTTTCCGAAGCTGCATGGGGATGAAAGGGTCCTTGACCTTGGCACGGGCACAGGGGTCATCCCTCTTCTTATCGCAGATGGAGCGGCAAAAATTACAGCAGTTGAGCTGGATCCAATACAGGCGGAACTCGCCGTGCGCAATGTCATGATGAATGGACTGGCAGAGAAAATCACCGTGCGGGAGGGAGATTATCGCGATCCTCCCGCACTTTTTGCATCTGGGGTTTTTGATGTGGTTTTTGCGAATCCCCCCTATCGTCCCGTGCATAGCGGGGCGGTGAGCAGGGGTGGGGGGCGGGCCGCTGCACGGCACGAGCTTACGGCGACGCTTGCAGATACCGTGCAGGCTGCGCAGTATGCACTGCATCATGGCGGGCGGCTTGCAATGGTGCATTTACCGGAGCGTCTTGGTGAGATTGTGCTTGCCCTTTATCAGCATAACCTCGCAATTAAGCGCCTGCGGTTTGTTCAGCCGAGTGCAGACAAGGCGCCGAACCTTATTCTTCTTGAGGCGGTGAAGGGGGGCGCACTCACCGGTATGCGGCATATGCCGCCGCTGATTGTCCACAGGCAAGAGGGCGGCTATACAGATGAGCTTCGGGAGATCTACGGGGGTACCATTTGAGGGTCCACAGCCAAAAGAGACGCACACATTTTTGTGTGCGTCTCTTTTGGCTGTGGGAGGTTTGGTGCCAGAAGCGCCCCATGGCGTTCTTGCTCCGCCTTTGGTATGGAAAACGTGTCTAAGTTAACGTTTCCCCTCTGCCTTTGACATGAATCTTTCTGACATAACGGCAACCCGTTCATGGATTCCAGCACCGATCTCCTCATGTTCGTCATATGCTGTAATCTTTAGTGTAATATTTCTCCCATCGACCGCCGTTACCTCTGCAACAGAGCGGACGGCGCATCCAACAGGGGTTGCCGCGCGGTGCTTTATGGAGAGTGATGTACCGACCGTTGTCCAACCAGGGGGGCATGTGCGTTGGCACAGCTCTGCTGCTGCGCGTTCCATCAGGGCTGCCATTGCGGGCGTAGCAAAGACTGCGAGTGTGCCGCTGCCAACGGTTTTGGCGGTGTTCTCTGCCGTAACGCTCCCATGCACCTCGTTTTGCATACCGACGGCAATATCGCTATTGAACTCCATAGTGTAAACTCCTTTCATGCACATCCTTGATTGATTTTAGTATAGCACAGGAGCACTTTTTTGAGGAGATATGAAATACATTGTTTATTATGAATAAAACATGTATTCTTTCAGTAATTGCCGCATCACTTAATAATGAGCTGTTTTGTATACAGGAATATTTTTTACAGACAGTTGCGTACGTTGTTGAATCGTTCTATAATAGGGAACACCCGTGCAGGACGGGCAGTACTCTTGTAACATAAGAGGTGATATATGTGAGTGATATATATAGTGTTGCCATTAGTTATGGTGATGTTTTGGGCTGGATTGACTACCATGCCGGATTGGGAACGGCAGATGTGAACCTCGCAGATGAAAAGGGGCGTATGGCTGTTGAGGCGTTTCTTGCCAGGGAACATGAGGTAGAGGTACCGCATGAGACGTTGATGGACTTCACAAAGGAAACGATTACGCCACTTGCGAATACAGAGAGCTTTGAGCTTGCGCTCACACGCCTCTGGAATGAAACGGGCGTGCAGGTGGACTGGTCGCGGCCAGTCGATTATGTAAAAGCACACCCTCATTACTGAAATGTTCGGCAGCTTTGCCGAAAGATTTACGTTGGCGCAGTGCGCCGGTGGAAGGAGTTTGTATGACACGCATTGGTATTCTTGGCTATGGTAATCTTGGGCGCGGCGTGGAGTACGCCGTCGAAGCCAATGAGGATCTTGAGCTGGTGGTGGTCTTTACGCGGCGCGCACCTGCTTCTGTAAAGGTGCGGATGCATGTGCCCGTCATCTCTGTGGATGAGGCGGCCCAGTGGAAGGACAAGGTGGACGTGCTCATCCTCTGCGGCGGCAGTGCGACGGATCTGCCGGAACAGACCCCTGCGTTTGCGAAACTATTTAACGTGGTGGACAGCTTTGATACACATGCAAAGATCCCTGCACATTTCGCGGCGGTCGATGCGGCGGCAAAGGCGTCAGGACATGTCGGCGTGATTTCAGTCGGCTGGGATCCGGGGATGTTCTCACTCGCGCGGGTCTACGGGAACGCGGTTCTTACGAATGGGGCAGACTATACATTCTGGGGTCGCGGCGTTAGTCAGGGGCACTCGGATGCGATTCGCCGCATTCCGGGCGTTAGGGATGCCAAGCAGTATACAGTGCCCGTTCCTGCGGCGCTCGATGCCGTACGCAGCGGCACAAATCCGGCGCTCACCACGCGGGAGAAGCATACGCGCGAGTGCTATGTTGTGCTCGAGGAGGGCGCGGATAGGGCGGCGGTGGAGAAGGCGATCGTGACGATGCCGAACTACTTCTCGGACTACGACACGACGGTGCATTTCATCAGCGAGGAGGAACTCCTTCGCGATCATGCAGGGCTTGCCCATGGTGGATTTGTCATCCGCTCCGGTGCGACGGGAGAGCATCATGGACATAAGCATATCATCGAGTTTAATCTAAAGCTTGATTCGAACCCCGAGTTCACAGCGTGTGTTCTCGCTGCCTATGCACGCGCAGCGCATCGACTGGCAGGAGAGGGCGTGACAGGCTGCAAGACTGTGCTCGATATTGCCCCCGCCTACCTCTCGGCACAGAGCGGAGAGGCACTGCGTGCAGCACTGTTGTAAAATTTAGATAGGCTGGTTTTAGTGTCTCGTGCATTTTGCGCGGGACACTTTTGTATCGGCGCTGTGGCGCTTGCAGAAAGGAGGAGCGGCATGGGACTGCTTCGGCGATTTTTTAGTAATTGTGGGAAGCCGCAGGGGATCATGGGAAAGTTTGTCGTTGCAATGATGAACCGCGGGCATGTTGGGATTGCAGCATGGGGATTCTCGCATCTCGACCTGCGTGGGGATGAGCGCGTGCTTGACTGCGGCTGCGGAGGCGGTGCGAATCTCGCGAAATTTTTGGAGCTGCTCCCTGATGGGCATGTGACAGGGCTGGATTACTCGTCCATTTCGTTGGCAAAGGCATGTGAAGTGAACTGTGCGGCAATCGATGAGGGACGGTGCACGATTATGCAGGGAAATGTGCTGAAACTACCTTTTTATGATGATCTGTTTGAGATTGTGACAGCGTTTGAGACAGTGTACTTCTGGCCGGAGATTGCACGCTGCTTCGCCGAGGTTTATCGCGTTCTGAAACACGGCGGGGTGTTCATGATTATGAACGAGACAAGCGGCAAGACGGGCAGCCATGAGAAGTGGCAGAAAATAGTTGATGGAATGTCTGTCTATACGGGCGAGGAGCTCAAGACCATGCTCATGGGCGCGGGCTTTTTGCGTATTGAGATCGATGAGGATCTGAAACGTGACAGATTGACTGTACTTGCCTACAAATAATACTGACATTTTGGAGGGGCGTACCATAGCACACAACTTTTTCCTATTTCTTCCTGAGCATTTTTCTGTTATGATAAGATAGATACGATTTCTTTAGAAAGGAGCTGCCATGGCCGCCATCACACCGCCGACACCACCCACACCGCCGACGCCGCCCCAAATTTCGATTGGAGATGCGGCGCGTGCAGCCGAGCAGAACGAAAGCCATATGACAGGGGAGGAGCAGGCTGAGCAGCAGGCGCGCGATGCGGTCGCACATGGGGACGGAGCACGCTCTAAGACGACGACAGGCGCCCCCAAGGAGCATAGGGAAAAAACAACAAAGGAACGTCCAAACGAAGCTTCCCGCGCCGATGCGGAGGGGGGCGACCGCGTGAGCACCGCAAGCGCACGCGTTGATCACGGAACAAAGATCGAGGGGCAGACGGGTGCAGATGTTGCAAAAGGCCTTGATGCAGCACAGGAAAACGCGCTCTTAAAGCAGCAGCTTGCGCTTTCCGGGGAGACGCGGGAGGTGCGGGATGTGCCGCCGCCCAAGTCTTACTCTGCAACGGGAGAGACGCTCTATTGGATTGGCTTGATTGCGGTTGGAGCAGTTTTGGGGACGGTGCTTTTCCGCCGCTTTTGGAAAAAGAAAGGCGATGCACCTCTGTCTGCGGAAGAAAAAGAGGAGCATCTAGCTGACCGCATTCTTTCCATAGGCAAAGAAAAGCCTGTGCAAAAACACGGTGCGCCGATGGGGCAGGCACCAAAGGAGGAAGATGCTCATGCAGATCTCTTGCAGGCGGCGCAGCAGGCGAGACGGGCACGCGATACAGGGGAAGAGATCCTAACAGAGTATACGGGAATGACGGCAGGAGAAGCACTCGCCAAACTGATGGCGGCAGAGGCCGCACAGCCTGCCCCCCCACTGCCGAAATCTCCTCCGCCTGCACGAGAGGAGACTGCAAAACGGGCACAACTTCCCCAGCGGGAGATGCTGCCATCACGAGAGGATGCACAGAAAAAGGATGCCCTGCCTGCACGCGCCAAAGAATCGGCAGAGCAAACGGATGCTGCGAAGCCCGCCCTTTTGTCCGCTGCGCAAAAATCCGGCACGCCATCCGAACGGATGGAAAAGCGCAGCGAAGAACAACCACACTTTGAAGTGCGCATATGACACAGCGGCATATATTGAGGAATATCCTACCCAAAAAGCGCGGACGAGGAGGGGGTATTCCTCTTTGTGTTTTCGCATCGTTTACATAAAATGTGATATGTGTTAATGAATTTGTATGGATTATGTGATATGATAACAGATAAAAATCTACACAACTGATGGAGTGATGTCGATGCTGGATATGAAATTTGTGCGTGAGAACCTAGATGCGGTGCGCGAAATGCTCAAAAATCGCTGCAACGGATTGGACCTCAGTCCCTTTATGGCACTGGAGGAGCAGCGGCGCCATATCCTTCAGGATGTGGAGGAGAAGAAAGCGCGCCGTAATGCCGTTTCAAAAGAGATCGGCGCACGTAAAAAAGCGGGAGAAACTGCGGATGAGGTCGTTGCCGAGATGCGAACACTCGGTGATAGGATTGCAGCGCTCGATGAGGAACTGCGCACAGTAGAACATAAGCTACGTGACCTCTTGCTCCAGATCCCGAATATGCCAAAGGCAGATGTGCCCATCGGCAAAGACGATACAGAGAATCCGGAGGTGCGCCGCGTGGGGACACCGCGCACATTTTCATTTCAGCCCAAGGCGCATTGGGACATTGGGGAAGCGCTCGGCATCCTTGATGCGGAGCGCGCAGCAAAGGTGACGGGCGCACGCTTTACATTTTACAGAGGGCTTGGCGCGCGTTTAGAGCGCGCCTGTATCAATTTTATGATGGATCTTCATGCTGAAAAGCATGGCTACACCGAAATGCTTGCTCCCTATATCGTGAACGAAGACAGCATGACGGGCACGGGACAGCTCCCGAAGTTCGCCGAAGATATGTTCAAACTCGAGGGGTTGGACTACTATCTCGTGCCGACAGCGGAGGTGCCAACGACGAATTACCACCGCGACGAAATTTTGAGCATGGAGCAGCTTCCTGAATACTACACGTCCTATACGGCGTGCTTTCGCGCGGAGGCAGGCAGCGCCGGACGCGATACCCGAGGACTCATTCGTCAGCACCAGTTTAACAAGGTCGAGCTGATTAAATTTGTCGCGCCTGAGACGAGCTGGGATGAGCTTGAAAGCATGGTAGATGCAGCGGAGGATGTACTGCGCATCCTCGCACTGCCGTACCGCGTCGTCCAGCTTTGTACAGGGGATATGAGCTTTACGTCTGCAAAGACGTATGACATCGAAGTCTGGATGCCGGCACAGGATAAATACCGTGAGATTTCCTCCTGCTCGAACTGCACGGACTATCAGGCACGCCGTGCCAATATCAAGTATCGTCCCGCACGCGGAGCAAAGCCGGAGTTCCTGCATACGCTGAACGGCTCGGGGCTTGCGGTCGGCCGCACGGTTGCAGCAATCCTCGAGAACAATCAGCAGGAGGACGGCTCTGTGCGCGTGCCAGAAGCTTTGGTTCCCTATATGGGCGGCGTGACTGTCCTTCGATGAAGCGGCTGATTGTCGGTATCACGGGAGCGAGCGGGAGTTGCTACGCTGTTCGTCTCATGGACGTACTGCAAGAGATGGGCGCAGAGTTGCACCTCGTTGTGACAGAGAGCGGATTTCGTGTATTGGCGCACGAGTGCGGCATGACGCGGGATGAACTTACCAGGCGCGCAGCACACATTTATCCGAATACGGATGTGGGTGCCGCGATTGCAAGCGGCTCGTTCCGCATGGATGCGATGGTGGTGCTGCCCTGCTCTATGCGGGCAGCGGGGGCGCTTTCTCACGGCGTAACAAACGACCTTTTGACACGCGCTGCCGATGTCACACTCAAGGAGGGACGAAAGCTCCTCCTCGTACCGCGCGAGACGCCAATGCACGAGATCCACCTTGAAAATCTCCTGCGCCTTGCGCGTGCCGGGGCGATCATCATGCCCGCTGCACCTGGATTTTATCACCGCCCAGAGAGCATCGAGGATCTCGTGGATATGATGGTCGGAAAGATTCTCGATCGTCTTGGGATAGAGCTGGATGCGGATCTATTTACACGTTGGAGATGACCATAATGAAAAAGCAACACAACAATATTGCCGTACTCGCGGCTGCGGCGGCACTACTCACTCTGCCCAGTGCGGCCGGGGCAGCTGTCCCCGCAGCGCATGCGTCTTTATCCAGTGCACCGCAGGACATGCAGATGCATATGGGAACAGGGGCGTTATATGAGGAGGATGCGGACGAGCGCCGCGCAGAGATTCAACTTGACTACTTGGAGCACCGCGGGCAGCGCCGCCATATCGATCTCTACAATCTGCATGTCTTTCGTCAGTACAAAGAGATGCATGATATGACACTGCACTGGGGACTGACCCTTTCGCGTCCGGTCGGCTCGTGGGCGGAAAAGGATCGGCCGGATACAGAGCTCGATTCGTCTGCGGTGGGGGCAGGCCCAGCATACATGGTGCGCTTTACAAAACCGCTCGGCACGCACTGGGAGGCATCCTTTGATGTGACAGGAGCGGTTCTCGTCTATAACCGTGTCCATCCAGCACATACGCGGAACTATGGGTTCCTCTGGCGTGTCGGCCCGCGTCTCACATATCAGTTTAATGACAGCAATGCGCTCAGTGTTGCCTTTCTCGGGCATCACGTTTCCAACGGGCAGAAAACGAGCAACCCCGGTTATAACGGCGTCGGTTTTTCGATCGGCTATCGCTATTCATATTGACCCCTGCGCTGGCAGTGACGGATCATATAGGGCAGGGCGCACAGGTGCAGAGCTGCATCAAAGGAGCATTTTGTGGCAAAAAAGTTCTATGCTGTAAAGCGCGGACGGAAAACGGGCATCTTCACTGTATGGGCAGACTGCGCAGCGCAGGTGAAAGGCTTTGCCGGGCCTGTTTACAAAGGTTTTATGACCGAGGAGGAGGCGCACGCGTGGCTTTTCGGCGGCACTGTGCAGGATGGTGAGGGCATTCCCGCGCATGTACCGCATGCAGCAGATACGGCGGATGATTCTGTAGCGCGTGCGGATTTTGACTATATCATCTATACAGATGGCTCCTGTCTTTCCAATCCCGGCGGCGCAGGCGGCTGGGCGGCGGTCATCGAAACGGCTGCGACGGGCTCCGTGGAGGAGATGAGCGGCGGCGCTCCCATGACGACGAACAACCGCATGGAACTGACAGCCGCACTCACAGCAGTATCCTCCGTTCCGGAAGGGGCGCTGGTTGCACTTTACACTGACAGTCAGTATCTAAAGAATGCCTTCACCAAGTTCTGGCTGCCCGCATGGAAAAAACGCGGCTGGAAGAAGGCGGACGGCAACCCTGTGCTCAATCAGGATCTTTGGATGCAGCTCGATGCGGCGTTCTCGGTGCGCAGTGTCTCGTTCCATTGGGTCAAGGGGCATGCCGGCAATCCGCGCAATGAACGCTGTGACGTGCTTGCACGCAGCGCAGCGGAAAGATTTGTCGGCAAAAGCAGTTCATAATCATGTACTAGAGAAAATCAGAGTACACATAAATAGAAGGGAGGCGAGGCGGTGCAGCGCATCTTAGAAATGGTGGGGGCGTTTGTTCTCACACATTTGGCGAACATCGGCCGCATTACGATGCTGTACGGTGAAACGATGCGTCAGGTTACGCGCCGTCTGCGCCTTAGAAGCATCATCTATCAGATGGCACATTTGGGCGCGGACTCCCTGCTCATCGTAGGACTGACGCTTCTCTTTACGGGGGTTGTGCTGACGCTTCAGATCGCACACGAATTTATCCGCTATGGTGCACAGAGCACCATCGGCGCAGTTATCGCCATCGGCATTGGACGTGAGCTTGGCCCCGTGCTCGTCGGCGTTGTCTGTGCGGGGCGTGTAGGGGCAGCGATTACAGCAGAGGTCTCCACTATGAAGGTCACGGAGCAGATCGATGCGCTGCGCGTCATGGCGGTCAGTCCCGTGGGCTATCTCATCGTCCCTCGTATGCTCGCTTGTATGATCGTCGTGCCCATCCTGACGGTGTTCGGTGATGTCATCGGTGTGTACGGCGGCTATCTCACCGCTGTATATTACTCGGGTATTTCGCCCTATACATTCACGCATTCCATTACGCAGTTCGCACAGATCTATGATATGACAGGCGGCCTCATCAAGGCGATTTTTTTCGGCAACGTCATCGCCGTTCTTGGCTGTCACTATGGTCTTTCAGCGCCCAGCGGTGCAGAGGGCGTCGGCAAGGCGACCATGCAGACCGTTGTCACGTCGATCATCGTGATCTTCATACTGAACGCAGTGCTGACATTTTTCCTGTTCTGAGCGGGAGGGGCCTATGATTCGACTGCGGCACATTTTTCGGCGCTTCGGTGAAAAAACTGTACTGAAGGACATCAGTCTAACCATCGACAAGGGGGAGACCATTGCCATCATCGGCGGTTCAGGCTCTGGGAAATCGACGCTCCTGCGCCTTATGATCGGTCTTGACCGCCCCTCCTCGGGGGAAATCTACATCGGCGGCGAGAACATCACCACGCTCAATGAGAATGCACTCGACCGCGTGCGCCTGCGCATGGGGATGGTCTTTCAATACTCTGCACTCTTTGACTCGATGAGTGTCGGGGAGAACGTCGCCTTTGGTCTGCGCGAACATGCGCACGCATCGGAGGCAGAGATACGGCGCATTGTTGCGGAAAAACTCGAACTCGTCGGACTGCCGGGCGCAGCGCAGATGATGCCGCAGGAGCTTTCGGGCGGTATGAAAAAACGTGTTGGCCTTGCGCGGGCGATTGCGACCAATCCAGAGATCATCTTTTACGATGAGCCAAGTTCTGGACTGGATCCCATCATGACCGCAAAGATCGATGAGCTGATCATTGATATGCAGAAAAAACTGGATGTGACATCTGTTGTTGTTACACACGATATGGTGAGTGCAAGCCGCATCGCCGACCGCATCGCCATGATCTACGAGGGGGAACTTATCGCAGTAGATACCGTGGAACGATTTCAGGACATACAGGACGCGCGTGTACAGGCATTTTTCCGCGCGCTCCACCATCGAAGGGAGGAACACGCATGAGTGCCGAGGCGAAAGTTGGCGCATTTACGCTGGGAGGACTGGGGCTGTTGCTTGCGGTCATTTTGTTCTTTGGCGGGCTGCGCCTCGGCGGGAACCATGACTATACGCTCTATGCAGGCTTTGGCCGTGCCGTTGGGCTCAACCCAGAGGCGCAGGTGCTCCTCTCGGGTGTTCCCGTCGGACAGGTGCAGGATATTGTCAGTGACGGCAGGGGCGTCACTGTTTCCATGACGATTCATGACGGCGTAAAAATTCCGCGTGGCTCCTCCATCACCATCGCGCAGCCTGGCATCATGGGGGATAAATTTGTCATCATCACGCCCTCTGCGCGGACGGACTACTATGGCAGCGGAGACTATCTCTATGGTGAGGATGAGATGGGGATGGACACCATGTTCATCGAGCTGAACAAGATGATTGTTCAAGTGGAGGATATGCTCACCTCACTGAATAGCATCGTCGGTGCGCCGGGATTTCAGACCTCAGTCGTTCAGCTTGTGGTCAATATGGAGCAGATGACGGCGCATCTTGACGGCCTCACGGCGACACTTGAGCAGATGGCAGAGGAGAACCGCGGCAACCTCAGCGGCACGATTGCCAATATGAACGTCATGACCGGCAACCTCGTACAGACGACGGAGAGCGTCGAGCGCATTGTGGCGAATCTTGAGACCGTCGGTGCAGACCCTGCGACAGCGGAGAATCTCAAGAAAACACTTGCGAACATCACAGAGGCGACCGAGCGCATTTCGCGCATCGCAGAGGACATCGAATCCGTTACGGGGAATACAGAGACGCAGGAGGATGCGCGTGTACTCATTCACAACGCGCGTCAGCTGTCGGATAAGGCAAACGGTCTGATGGGACGCCTCGGCACACTCAAAATCACACCCAAGATTGATGCGATGTACAGCGGCAAGGTGAGCGACTGGCGAACGAACTTTAACCTTGATGTCGGCACAGACCGCGGTATGTTTGCAACCTTTGGTGTGGATGATATTGGTGAGGGAGATAAATTTAACGCGCAGGTCGGCACGCGCGGCAAGTCATTCGGCGCACGTGCAGGTGTCGTTGCAGGTGAGGCGGGGCTTGGCATTGATGCGTATGCGGGGGAGAAATTCAAGTTTTCCGCTGACGCCTATGACCCCGATGATGTGACCGTCCGCCTGCGGGCTCAGTATCAGCTGCGCGGCGGCACCTATCTTTTCGGTGAGTGGAACGATGTCAGTGATCGGAGACACCGGGCATTTTATACAGGACTTCGGCAGGAGTTTTAGACTGCTGCAAAGCAGGGATATATGCACCAAGAGCAATATGTGTATGAAGCAGGAGAAAGGACTGGTGCACATGCCGAGGAAAGAATGGACCGATAAATATGCGCAGGTGAAAGAGCGGCTTCGCTGTTCTTTGGATTTAGAATCCTACTTTTTAGAAAAACATATTGGGGATATGGATGTTGACACACTGGAGATAGGGACAGTTCATTTTCCTACCGGGCAGATCGTTGCCTGTGATCCATTGGTTGACCTTGCAGACTGCATCCCCTATCTTCAGGAAGTGCCTGTTGGTACCTATCCGGTTCGGATCTGTGTTGTTCCAAGCGAAGTATATGGTGACCGCTATGCCTGCGTAAAGGTAGCGGTCAGCAATGCCAAACCTGTCCGCTATGAGATGGGAATGACGGGACGCGAAAATCTCGATGAAGAAATCGAAGAAGGCGAATTCTTTGGTTTTGGTGTGGATGCGGGCATGGCCTGCGTAGCAGATGTACGAGCGCAGGCAGCATATCAAAAATATTGGCAAGCACTTTCTGAGAAAGACAGTGACATCAATCCATATGATGATTTGTTTTGTGCAATTTTGGAGGAGAACTATAAGGCACACCCCAAATACCAGCGTGACGCAGGTGATTGGGCAAATTGGACCGTTCCCGGTACGGACTGCAACATTCCTATTTTTGCATCCGGCTGGGGAGATGGCTGCTATCCCTGCTACTTCGGTTATGACGACAAGGATGCGCTCTGTGGCATCTATCTTTTGTTCATCAACATCGAAGAAGAATTTGCGGATGACTGAGGAGACGCAAATGTTCTGCCGCAGGTATGAAAATACATCATTCCTCTGCGTGCTGGAAGCCCATGAACAGAATCCCCTGCATCACAGTGAAGTGGCGCAGGGGATTCTGTTCATGGGCGCAGGGATGCCCTTAGTGTTTAGGATCTTTGTGAAAGAACCAGAATTTAATCCTGATTAAACATTGGTTTACGTCCTTCAAGGAACGCGGTCACAGCCTCGCGATGATCGGCGGATTTTCCGGCTTTGGCGAGGTTTTCGGCTTCGAGGCGGCTGTACATCATGTAGTCACGATAGAAGATTTCATAGTAGAGCTGCTTTTGCATGGCGATAGCACCGAGGGGGCGGCGCATCAGCTTTGCCGCAAACGCCATAGTTTCATCCAAAAGGTTGTTCGCTGCTGTAACTTTTGTCGCAAGTCCGAGGCGCAGGGCCTCTGCGCCGTATATGGGGGCGCTGAATGCCATCAGCTCTATGGTCTTGGCGAGACCGACAATCTGATGGAGATTGTAGATGCAGCCAGTATCTCCTGGCAGGGCCACATTTGAAAATGCAGTGAGCAGATAGCTTTCCTCTGTCATGATGCGAAAGTCTGCTGCCAGTGCGATGCCGCAGCCGCCACCGGCCGCAGCGCCATTGACCATGGCGATGATGGGTTTTTTACAGCGGCGCAGACACAGCGCTGTCTGTCCCGTCAGCATGGAAAGCTCATAGCTGATGAACTCAAACGTCGCCATCTCTTTGATGTCGCCGCCAGCGGAGAAATTTTTGCCTGCCCCCGTGATGATGACGACTTTTACGGCATCTTCCGCATCACAGTGTTCCACGGTCTGGATGAGGTCGCGGAACATCTGCATATTGAGCGCATTATTCCCTGCGGAGCGGTCGATGGTGATGGTCGCAATACCATCTGCGACAGTGCATTTAATGTGTTCGTACATGAAGGAACCTCCTTTGAGCATTTGTGTTTGACCGAGTAGATTCTCCCATCTACTCCTATTCCCCCCAATCGATCCTTTCTCTATTATGGTACTGCATTTAGTGCAGCATTGCAATGATGAATATGTATTCTACTAAATATTGTGGGCATTTACAGTACAAATCCCATAGGATCATGATTCATCTTCGTCTATCTGTCTTCCTGTCAGCATTGACGCAGCGGCTCCGTTTTTGTACCCCCTAATCCACAATTTATTTGAAAAAAGAAAAGAGAACTGATACAATGAAAGTACAATCATCGTATTGGGAATGGAATCAAAACAGCCCGCCTTCAGAATCATCCATGCGGACGGGTGCGGGGGGAATATTCTTGAATAAAAGGGAACGTGTTTTCAAAAAGCTTGCACGGGTCATGGTGCTGACATGTGTCACCGGTTTTTTTACGGGGACGGTTTCGGCAGAGACGGTAAAACTCAGTCTGGCGGACAGTGTGCAGATGGCACTTGAAAACAATCGGAGCATCAAGCAGGCATTGACGGATGTAGATGCCGCGCACTGGTCGCTTTCTGAGGCGCGCCGCAGTATGGGACCGCGGCTCACATGGGAGAGTACGGCAGCCCGCATTGGCGGAGAGGCGTATGAGAGTGCACGTGCGTTTGGCACAGAGAACTATCACTATAACTTTGGCAATACGGGAACGATTGCGATGCCCGTCTACAATGCAGCGCTCAGTGCACAGCGCAGAGCAGCGCGTTACGCGCTCAGTGCAGCCGATCTCGCCTTGGAGCAGACCAAGCAGAGCGTCCGCCTCGCGGCAACGAAGGGCTATTTTAATATTTTGCAGGCGCGCAATCTCGTGAAGATTCGAGAGGATGCTGTGGCGACTCTCACGGCGCATCTGAGTGACGTCAATGCACAGCTGCGTGCGGGTACGGTTGCACGTGCGGACGTCCTCGCCTCGGAGGTGGAGCTTGCCAATGCCGCGCAGAATCTGACAACGGCAAAGAATAGTTATGAAATTGCGGTTGCAGCGCTGAATAATGTCATTGGGCTTACAACGGATGCGCAGCTGCAGATCGAGGATGAGTTGCGCTATGTGACATATGAACCGTCGCTTGCGGACTGTACGGACTATGCTCTGCTCAACCGCGCAGACGGGGCTGCGGCGGTGTACGCTGTGCGGCGGGCCGAAGCCGGCGTGCGTGCGGCACGTGCGGGGTATCTCCCCACGGTGAATGCCGCCGTGAGCCGTGAAATCGCGGGAGAGCATGCCTTTGGCTCGGAGCATACGAGCAGCAATCAGTGGTCAGCAGGGCTTCGTGCCGCATGGAATGCGTTCGATAACGGCGTCACTGATGCACAGGTGCAGGCGGCCAAGGCTGCACTGCGCAAGGCAGAGGAAGCGGAGGCTGCGACTGCGGAGCAGATCCGCCTCGATGTTCGGACGGCATATCTGAATCTGCGTGCGGCGGAGCAGAACATCAAAACAACAAAGACCGCGGTACAGCAGGCCGAAGAGGATTATAAGATTGCCAGGATTCGCTACAATGCGGGGGTCGGGACAAATCTTGAGGTCATGCGGGCCTCTGATAATCTGACGATGGCACGCATGAATTATGATACATCGCTTTACACATACAACACGAGCAAGGCAAGTCTTGACCAGGCGATGGGAACCCCTGTGGATCTCAATGTCATGCGCTATCGTGCGGCCGAGGAGGAAGGAAAACGTGCAAAGGAGGCGCGGGCAGCAGCGCGTCTTGACGAAAAGGCGATTTTTGAGACACCGGCACATAAAGAGGTGCGGGTGATTTCCTCCGCACCGACCCCGGAGGAGGGGGCAGGGGCGGTGCGCCGCATTGAAGAGGCAGCCATTTCCTATCGTGTGGGGATGGAGGAGCGTCGGTAAAGAATGTGCAGCTGAACATGATTCAGCAATACCCGAAAGAGGAGCGCTATGAGACGGAAGGTGTATGGCGGTATCGCAGTCCTTGCGGCAATACTCATCTGCGCGGCCGCTGTCATTCATCTCGTACGCGCGCAGGCGTTTATGACACAGGTCGGCGCGATGGCAGAGCGCTTTGCTGCAGAGACGCTCGGGACGGATGTGCGGATTGGCTCGGTGGAAATTTACTCGCTGCATGAGTTTAGGGTCAGCGATATTACGATCTATGATAAGCAGGCGGAAGCCGTTCTCCGCGCGGATGAGGCGCGGGTGACGCTTCGCCTGCTTTCTCTGCTCTCGTCGCCCCTGCAGTCTGTGGATGAGGTTCGTCTCATGGGGACACGCGTACATGTGATTCGCCACGATGACGGCACATGGAATTACAGCGATCTCATCTCGGACCATACGCAGCAGAGTGATTTTGCGGGACGCATTCAGTTTGCGGATGCTGTTGTGACGGTTTCAGATACGGCGCGTTCTTTCGATGTGACAGGCGTCACGGGAGCGGCAGATGTGGAGCAGGGGGATGTTTCCTTTGCACTTTCCGGTCAGCTGTATGATGTGCTGCTGCATGTGCGCGGGGCGCTTGTTGGGGAAACACAGTCTGCGCATGTGACGATGGATGATGCGGCGCTTACGCCGCTGCTCGAACTACTTCCAGCAGATACGATTCCTGCGGATGTGTCCATTCAGACGCTTTATGCAGAGCATGCAGAGGCGCAGTTTGCGCGTGTGGACGGAGCGCTGACAGCAGATGGGCGTGTGGATGGTCTGCGGGGGACGGGCAGCGCTTATGGGATGGAGACGGAGCTAAAGAGTGCTGCACTCACGTTCAGCGAGCAGGAACTTTTCCTTGCAGCAACACTGGCGGCAGGGGGAGAGACGGCGCGCGTGGATGGCACCGTTCGTCTGGATATGGAGACACCTGCGCTGAACCTTACCGTGCGGACGGCAGATTTTGCTGTTGACCGTGTGCTGCACGCCAGTCCCTATGTCGGGCAGGTGACAGCTGATGTGCATGTAACCGGCACCCCTGCGGCACCGCTGATGGCAGGACATGTACAGGCAGCGGCGGGAAGTGCCTATGGCATACCTTTTCAGGAAGCGTCGGCAGAGGTTTCTTTCGACGGGAGTGTCATTACAGTGGATCAGCTGCAGGCGCAGGCATTCGGGGGCACGGTTTCCGGTGCAGGTACCTTTGACACGCGCGACTATGCCTATGTGGGGCGCCTTGTGACAGATGGCGTGCAGCTCCGCCGTCTGCGTGCGGAGGCAGATCTCCCATTGCCGGATGGTGCAGAGGGGATTGTGCGCGCAGATCTCGGCATTACGGGACGCGGGGAGGAACGCGATGCGCTTGCAGTCTATGGCAGTGCGACGGTAACGGACGGGGTGTACCGCAGACTCCCCATAGAGCGCGCAAGTGCGTCCTTCATGCTGCAAGGGGAGGATCTTACACTTGACTTCCTGAGCGCAAACCTTCCAAATGATACGGATCTCGGTATAGAGGGGCGGATTACGGGCGGTCATGCACTGGACCTGCGCTTTTACGGCGGTCATGCCGATCTCTCGCTTTTGAATCGTCTCGACCCGCGGCTCAGTTTTGCAGGGGTCGCGGATTTTGGGGGAGAGGTGCACGGTGATATTTCAGACCCGCATGTTGAGATGAAGGTGTCGGCGACGAACGGTCATCTCATGTATCAGCCGTTTGACAGCCTGCTCTTTCGTGCGGAGGGGTCGCTTTCCGGCATTGGCATCTATGATTTTTCGATGGAGAAGAATGGACGCGAGGTCTGGCTGGTCAATGGTTCGGTCGGTTTCACCGGAGAGCGCCGTGTCCACGTTCAGATTGATACGATGGGCGCGCGCATGGAGGATGTTGCGGCTCTTGTCGCGCCGAATGAGCCGATTACGGGCAATATTGACAATATCATCACATTTACAGGAACGCTTGACAATCCGCATGCCGTGGGCTATGTGCACTTTTACCGCGGCAGCTATAATGGTGTTCTGCTTTCGGGGATGGACGGCGATTACTTCCTCGATAACGGCATCATTCGTCTGCAGGTGTTCCACATATACTCGCCGATGGTGGATATGGTGCTGAATGGAACCATCAGTGCGCAGGGGGTGTTCGATCTCGACACCGAGGTGCGTGATCTTGATATGAAGCGTTTCGAGCACAAGCTGCCTTATGAGGTGGAGGGACATGGTACATTCCTCGGCAAGATTACAGGCACATCCTCGCATCCTATGTTCAATGGACAGCTTCAGGCTGACCGCATTGTGATGAACGGCACGGAACTGCGTGAGGTGCGCAGCTATGTCCGCTATGAGAACGGGATTGTCGAGATGGACCGTACAGGGTTCCGACAGGGGACAGACGGGGTTGTAAGTGCCAGCCTGCACTACGATATGGAAACGCAGGCACTGAGCGGGGCGATGGACATGGAAAACCTGGATGTCCCCGCGCTCTTGGCACTGGTGAATCAAAAGGAAGACCGCATCGAGGGACGCATTACCAGTCATGCAACGCTGGGCGGAACGAGGGAGAATCCCGCAGGGACACTGACGGGGACCATCACAGAAGGCAAAGTCGCGGGCTATGAAGTCACCGATGTCGCACTCGATGTTGCACTTTCTGAGCATGTTCTGACGATTCGGCACCTTATGGGACGTCAGGAAGGCGGCAGTTTCAGCGCATCCGGAACCATTGATTTTAACGGTGCTATCCACGTCGATGCCGAGGCAAATGAGATTGCGCTCGGTATGTTCACGGGGCTTGCTGGTGTGAATGAACCCGTTATGGGGGCTGCCTCAATGACAGCACAGGTGCGCGGCAGTGCCGACCGTCCGGAGGCGGATCTCAAACTCACGGTGCGTAGCGGCGGCATGCGAGGGGCATCATTTGACGAGATGGTCGGTGAGGCGCGTGTTACTGGCAGTGTCATTGATCTTAAGTATCTTACGGTGAATAAGATGGTCGGCGGGCAGACCTATTCGGTGAGTGCACGGGGGCGGATTCCTATGCGTGGTCTGCGTGCGGGCCACGATGAAATGCTCGATGTGTATGACCAGATTGATTTGACGGTTTCGCTCGACCATGCGGATCTTTCCCTGCTGCCGATTTTCTCCCCACATATAGAGTGGGCGCTCGGGCCTACGGAGGGGAATCTTAAAATCAGTGGAACACTTGCTGCGCCGCGTATCCATGGCTCTTTGCAGCTGATGGGCGGTGCGCTGAAGCTAAAGCCCATTGAAACCCCCATCACGGAGATGCAGATGCAGATAGATGCACTTGGCGATGCCATTGTTGTGCGCAGCTGTTCGGGCAAGATGGGTACAGGCGGGTATCTCTTGACAGGGCGCATGGGGCTTGATGGCGTGCAGCCAACAGGATATGATTTCACTCTAGTCATGAATGAGCTTGGCATAAAGTGCAACTTCTTTGACGGCTCCATCAGCGGCTCCTTGCAGCTGACAGAAGATGTGTATTGGGGCGAAAAGCTTCCCAAAATCGCGGGAACGGTGGATCTTGAGACAGCACTTGTCTCTGTTCCGACGATTCCAGATACGGAGGATGAACTTCCACATATCATCATGGATATTGGGCTTACCGTTGGGCGTCATGTGCATTTTTACAGCCCGAGTCTTTATGATATACATCCGTCGGGCGGCATTCATTTTGGCGGTACGACACGCCACCCCAAGACCACAGGACAGATTGGGGTGCGGCGCGGCGATACAGTCAGCTATCTGCGGACAGTCTTTAAGATCCGCGAGGGGACGGCGACGTTCAACCAGATGGAGTCGTTCCTGCCGGAGATCAATTTCTATGCCGATACAAGGCTGACGAATACGCGCGTCTATCTTTATGCGCAAGGACCGCTCGATCACATGGATTTTCGGTTGGGGTCTTCACCGGAGATGTCGGAGGAGGAGATCATCCGTATGCTCACACTGCGCAGTTCTTACCGCGCGGGTGAGGGCGGTGTGAATACGGCAGATCTCCTGTCCATTGGCCTTCAGATGAGTGTACTTTCAGAGGTTGAAGATACAATGAAGAACCTGTTGCATCTCGATGTACTTCGCCTTTCCTATGGCAGTGGCACACTCTTTACATCGAAAGAGGAGGAGGCGGCGCGTAAGAATGATGATGATGAGTACAATGTTGAGTTTGGAAAATACATTAATGATCGGGTGCTGCTGCGCTATGTGCAGGGCCTTGGGAGTGCTTCGGATAAGCGCCGCTACGGGATTCAGTATGATTTCAGCGATAAGTTTGGCATTTCGTATGACCGCGAGGGGAAGAACCATATTTTCGGCGTTGAGGCGCGTATACGCTTCTGATGGGGGGTGGAAAGTGCATGGGAGGTGGTGTGTTGTTCGCGGAGTATGTGAAAAAACTTGCTTCCGTAAAGAAGCTGGCACCGGAGGAGGAATGTGCCCTCTGGCATGCCTATAAGGAGGCGGGGGATGAAGCTGCGCGGCGGCGCCTCATCGAGGCCTATCAGCCGCTCGTCTTTCGTGAGGTGATGCCATACCGCACAGCACCCGCTGTTATGGATGCTGTGCAGGAGGGCACGATCGGCCTTATTGAAGCAGTCGAGCGGTACGATCCGTCACGCGGCGTGGCATTCAGCCTGTACGCCATGCACCGCGTACGTGGGCGTATTTTGAGCTTTTTGCGGCGCGAGGGTGCAGTAGATCTCCCTTGCTTGGAGGCGGACTGCGCGGATATGGGCGAAACGGCAAAGGAGCAGCTCGTCGATTCGTGTCCCTCGGTTGCAGAGGTGGCTGAGCGTCAAGCGCTCGTCGATGTGCTTGGAACCGCCCTCGCACGATTGCCGGACAGGGAGCGCCTTGTCTTAGAGCGCGTGACCATCGGCGGAACGAAGGCGCAGACGCTCGCAGATCGCCTCGATGTGACACCTGCACATATCTATCGTTTGCAGAAAAATGGGATTCGCCGTATTCGCGGAATGCTTGCGCGATTTATGCAGCATTGGCAGGAAAATAGTCTTATTTGTTTCGCAGTTCTTGCCTCAGCACTTGAATCTGTGCGGAAGCTTGTAGTATAATCGGAAGAAATGGCAGGGAGAGGAGAGGCTGGGTCATGGACAGTGAGCGCAGCGCACGGCGCAAATCCATCCGGGCGGCTCGCGATTGGCTCATGGGGGCAGAGGATGCACTGGCCGGTCAGGATGATCTTGCGGGTGATCTCAAGCTCATGCTCGCCCGTGCTGAACTGGAGCGAGCGAGTGTATTCTGTCGTGCACGTATGCGGCGGTGGAGCAGACGGCTTTTGCCGCCACTCGTGGCGATGGCTGCTGTCCTAGCGGCGGTATCATGGCAGCGTGCCCCGGCGCAGGAGGCACATACTGTGCAGGAGGCGCAGATGGTGCAGGGGGCAGAAAACGGTGTCCTGCATGCATCAGCGGAACTGGCGGCCCCTATTGCAGAGGAATCGTCTGCAATAGGGAGCGGGGAGACGACGGAGCCGGTGGACTTTGCTGCACCGCTGCGTGTGGAGCAGCCCGTACAGGAAGCCCCTGATGCCGCAGCCGTACCGCAGGCAGCACCCGCTCCGCCTGTACGGGTCGCACAGCCGTCCCCCATGCCTGACCGCGATATGCAGCGGCTCATGCAGGTAGGCGGAAAAATATTAAGAGAATAACCGAGAATCTAGGAGGTTGCACCTTTGAACAGTATGACATATCGTAGACTTGCACTGGCTATTACCCTTGGTATGGGCGTATCTGCCTTCCTTCCGCATGCGTTTGCTGCCGAGGAAAAAGCAGATGGGGCGCCCAGCTCCTCCGAGATCATGAAACCGGTCACTGCTGCTGCTGCCGCACGAGAGGAAGGGGATGCCCCCAAGGTCACAGCAGAAATGGCGGACGCACAGCTTTCTGCAAACACCGCTGTATCCACGGCGCCGGCAGACACGACGTCCTCTGCACATGCGGCGGCGGAAAATGCCGCAAGCATCTCGGATGAGCGCACAGCTGCATGGGCTGCAAAGCGTCCAGATGAGGAGCGCATCGCGCGTTATCTTGCCGAGCAGGTGGGCAAGACTGTTGTTGAGATCCAATTCAGCGGCGCCTCAGAGAACACGGAGAAACTAGCGCGTGCCGCGCTTACGATGCATGTGGGCGACAGCGTGACGGAGCAGGCGCTTGCAAAGGATCGCGACGCGATCTATGATACTGGTTACTTCTACGATTTGTTCCCCACATTTGAACAGGTGCCAGAGGGGGTAATTCTCACCTATCACGTACTCGAAAACCCTATCTTAAAGGAAATTAAAATCGAGGGCAATACGGTTGAGAGCACAGAAACCTTGATGGGGCTTGTTACTGTTAAGACGGGTGAAATGCTGAATGCGCGCGTGCTGCAGGGCAATGTGCAGGCCATCCAAGAGAAATACCGTGCCGACGGCTATATCCTCGCTAAGATTACAGATCTCAACATCGCACAAGACGGCATGCTCACCATCAAGGTCAGTGAGGGGACGCTCGAGGGTTATCAGGTCAAGGGCAATAAAAAGACGAAGGACCGCGTTGTACTGCGCGAAATGCGTCAAAAGCCTGGCGAGCCGTTCAACGCGAATCTGGCACGCCGCAGTATGCAGCGCGTCTATAACCTTGGATTCTTTGAAGATGTCAATGTCAAGATGAATCCCGGTGTTGAACCCAATGCCGTCATCATGGAAATCGACGTCAAGGAAAAGCGGACGGGATCCTTTGGCATCGGTGCAGGCTACTCAAGCACGGACGGCGTGGTCGGCATGGTGAGCGTGAGCGATACGAATTTCCGCGGCATGGGCGACACCATCAGCCTCAGCTATGAGACGAGCGGCGATGATGAGGATGCACATGGATTTACGTTCATGTACCGCCGTCCGTGGCTCGACCGAAAGGAAACGGTTGGAACCTTCCGGATCTACAACCGAACCTATGAATATGACGATTACGATGCCGACGGCAACCACAAGGAATCCTTTATGCGTAAGTATTCGGGCGGGGAACTCAGCTTCGGGCGCCCCATGAGCGAGTATTCGACGAATTACGTTACACTTCGCACACGCAAGGATAAATATGTCAAGCATACAGAAAACGGCAATGCGGGTGACCGCAGTGCGAACTATGGGTGGCTGAAGCGCAACTTCGGCACAACGCGCAGCCTTACGCTTGAACATGTCACCGATACACGTGATAATATCTATGAGCCGATGACTGGCGCACGCGCCTCACTGTCAGCGGAGTTCGGCGGATTTGGCGGGGATTTCAGTTTCCAGAAATACACCATAGGCGATACGCATTACTTTAAGGCAGGGCATGCGCAGGTATTCGCCGTGCGTGGGCAGTACGGCGTGAGCCGGGGGACGATCTCCGAGTTCAACCTGTACCGCATCGGCGGACAGGATACCATTCGCGGCTACCGTGAGGATCAGTTCCGCGGGACGCGTATGGCGCTCGCCTCCGTAGAGTATCGTTTCCCCATCATCGCGAAGGTGACAGGTGCACTCTTTACCGATTTTGGCGGGGCATGGAACAGTGGGTTTAAGCCAGAGAATATGCATGGCAGCATCGGCATAGGCCTTGGACTCAACACCCCGATCGGCCCGCTTCGCCTTGACTATGGGCGCGGCTCACAGGGGGGGCGTGTCCACTTCCGCGTCGGCGGCACTTTCTAATGCAGCAGGGGAATGCCCTGCGACAAATAGGCCATGAGGTGCTGTATATCATCGCCTTCGTGCTTTTTATCACAGTGGGTCTTTCCGGACATGCGGCAGCACAGCAGGAGATCCGCGTGGAGGAAATAGCAGCGCATGTACAAGGTACGCGCGCCATCCCCTCCATCGTGCGTGCACGCATGGAACGTACTGTCGCCGCGATTGCGGCGGAGCGTATGGAGGGCAGACGCTCGGCAGATATTGATGCGGCCGAGGAGGAGCAGATCATCGGCGCGGTCTTTGACCGACTGCTCGTCGGCTATATGGTGACAGAGGTGCGCGTTGTGCCCGGCGCATGTACATCTGTGGATATTCACCTCACACCGTGGGCAGATACCGTCGAGAGCGTTTCCCTTACGATGACGGTTGAGGGGATGCCGCCTGAGGTAGAGACGCTTATCCGCGCGGATCTTGCAGGTGCACAGCAGGTTTTCACAGAGGCGCTCGTGGGGCTGCCGCTTGCGGCCACGGACTGGGCAGCCGGGGCATTGAAACGGGAGCTGACCGCCTATATGGAAGCACATCTGCCCGAGTTCCGCGCAGACTATGACATCTCTGTGGATACCGCGGCACATGTGCATCTCATGGTATATCCGCGCCTGCCTGTTGTACGAACCGTAGATCTGTCCATGCGCTCCGATACGATCCCCAACGTAACACTGCTTACGCGGCGTTCTGTGTTAGAGACAGAGACCAATCATCTCATCGGTGTTCCCGTTGCCTTTATCAGCCGTCACCGCATGGCTTTTGAGGAACGGCTCGCCAAGACACTTGATGCGGGCAGCGGATTTCGTCGTCTGCATCTTTCATCTCATGTCACGCTTACCCCCGATGAGCGCATGCATGTCATGAGCCGCACGGATACGACGCGGTATCGCCTCCGTCTGACTGGCTGGCTTGATGTTGGGCGCGGCAGGTCAGCACAGGGGGATGAGCGGCGGGATATGATCTTCCGTCTGCATGCGGGCCGGATGCTTGACCCGCGTGACGAACTATACATAGAAGCCGATGCCGCCCCCGAGGATCTGCGCATGGACTGGCGCATTGGATTTGCGCGGGAACTCTTTCCCCACATGCGGGGGGAACTGCGTTATGATCTGCAAAAGGATCGCTTTTCCTTTGCCGGAACCTATGCCCTCCACTCGCGCTGGCTCATACGATATGAGCATATGGCGCGGGAGGGGCGGGGTGAATGGGAACTGCGCTACAAACTCCACGACTTCCTCAGTCTCGCCGGCCTCACCAATGGGGATGATGCATGGCTGCGGCTGATTGGAAATTTTTAGGCGCTGCATGCTGCGGCGCGAAGGTGTATTATGATGGGGCGAAACAGTGCTTTCGTTTGCCCCGTAGGAGTGGCTGCGTCCATGTGGGAGCATGACGCGCAAAGAAAGAGGGAGTATCATGATGAACATCAAAAGATTTGGTTGTGCAGCTGCGGCTTTGGCAGTATCGTCTCTGCTTGTCATGGGCTGCGGCGGCGCATCTAAAACGGCAGACCGCGTAAGACCGGGCGCACTCCAAGGGGATTTTGATCCGCAGCAAGTCATCCAGGCGGCAAACTTTGATGCCATTCAGTCCGGTGCGAGCATTGGTGATGTTGAAGCGCTCTATGGGCAGGAGGGAAAACTCGTCGGACGCAGCATTGTCAATGGGATATATACATATACCTATCAGTGGCAGGATGGTCCGTATAAGATCCTAAACTGCACATTCAGTCAAGAGAATCGCCTAAACAACCCCCTCGCACAAGCAAAGCTCGTCAGCAAAGAACTGCTTTCAACAGATGCGCTTGCAGAAGATCGGAGCAATGCAGTGACAAAAGATCAATACGTCATGCTAAAGCTCGGGATGAATCTGACGGGGGTCAGCCGCTTGTTCGGCATGGAAGGGGTTCTGCTCGGCGAGAATATGACACCCGGCATGGAGACAAAGACCTATGGATGGACGGCTGCGGATGGGAAAGTGGCTCGTGTCACATTCCAAGAGGACAAATTGATTTCGGCAGAGCTTGCGCCAGCACTCGTGGCATATCGTATCGTAAAATAATCATTGAATTACCCGGCATCCTTTGCTATAATAAAAGGGTTCAACAATCTTGCCTATGTCCTCTCACAGGGGACTGAAACGGCATGCGGAGAAAAGGAGAAATCATTCATGATCAAACTCGAAAAAAAGCAGGTTAAGATCATCAGCATTCTCATTGCTGTTGTATTCGTTGGTTCCGTCGTTGTGCTTGCGCTCACACAGAGCGGCTCTGGCATCGCTTCTGCCGCAAGCTCTGCAGTCGGCGTTGTTGACTATCGGCAGGTCGGCAGCCAGCACCCGCAGCTTGCACAGGCGAATGCAGAAATGCAGAAGGCATCACAGGAGGCGCAGTCGGATTTTGAAACAAAGGCCGCGAATATGAACGACCAGGAGAAATCGGACTACTATCAGCAGACGATGCAGCGTTTGCAGCAGAAGAACGAGGAGCTGATGGAGCCCATTGAAAAGAGCATCCAGGATGCCGTCAAGAGTGTTGCAGAGAAAAAGGGCCTCTCTGTTGTCCTTGAAAAGGGCGCTGTTGTCTATGGCGGACAGGACATCACGCAGGATGTCGTCAATCAGCTGAAGAAGTAATCTTTACTCTCGTACGAGACAGCACAGATGCGTAAATGTACCGGGCAGAGCGTTGCTCGGTACATTTTTATAGGGAAATTATGAGAGGAGGGTATGATGCAGCGCCTATGGAATACGCGGCGTAAAGAGATCCTCGTGGGCGCCGCCTGTCTTTTCGTTTTCCTTGCCGTTGTCATTCATTTTATGACAAAGCCAGAGCAGGGTACCGCAGTGCAGAGTGATATTGGCACTATGCACATCACAGAAGTGCTCACCGCACATCCCTCCTACGCACGACTCTTAGAGCTGCAAGCAGAGGAGCGCAGCCTTGCCCTTTTAGAGAAGCAGGCTGCATCCGCGCCAGAGATCACGGCTCCTCAGACCGATGCGGCGCCATTTGATGACTCGGTATGGCAGAAAAATGCTCAGACGGTCATTTCTACACGCGTTGCCATCGAGCGGGAACAAAAACACCTCGCTGAAGTCTACCGGAAGGAGACGGAAGATGACTATGAGGCGCGGCGTAAGGCGATTGATGACGAGTATCTCAATGCCATTCTCAACCTCAACCTCAAAATCGACAATCAGCGTGCGATGCACGGACTGCGCGTTACAGAGGAAGAACTTGCCGCAGAGCGTGCCGTGTGGGAGGATCAGCTCGCAGCGTTAAAGCACGAGCGCGGCATACGGCAAATGCAGCTGTATCAGGCATGGCAGGCAGAAATTGCTGCACGCGTCGCTGCGCGCATCGAGCCGGAAAAAGCCGCATGGGAGCAGCAGGCAAATGCGGCCATCGAGGCTCAGAAAGAAGAGGCAGTGCGTCTACGCAGCACAGTCGAGCAGCGGAATCAAGAGGCCATGGAAAAAGCACTGCAAGAACAAGAAGCGCGTAAGAGCGCTGCCGAAAGAAGCATCCGATTGGCAGCGCTGCACAGTGAGGTGACGGCTCTGGAAGAGGCGATATGGCGCGATGTTCGCAGCCGTGCCGCAAAACTTGCCATACTGCATCAATTTTCTCTCGTACTTGCTGCGCCGGAGGAGCGTGCACTGCTGCAGCTACCGGGTGCGCGTCTCTTTTCTGCCAGACACTATACACCGCTGATCTCTGTTGGGGCAACAGACGTGACGGCCGAGATGGTACAGGAGATGCAGAGCATCGAAGTGCCGGCACATTGATCCGTGGACACTTTCAAAACAAGAATGAAAGGATTTTTATACCTATGAAATATTTCAGCCATGTCGGTGCAGCGGCACTCCTAGCAGTATGTGTGTGCATGACCGGCTGTGGAAAGATCCATGTCGGCACAGTGGATCGTGACCGCATTCAAGAGGAGGCGCCGCAGCTCAAAGCCGTTGTTGCAGAGGCCAACACGAAACTCGGAGAGGCGCAGCAGGAAGCACAGGCGAAGTTTGCTGCAAACCCGAAGATGTCCGTAGAGGAATCCCAGCAGCTCCAGATGGAAACGCAGCGTAAGATGGCGGGACTGAATCAGATGTACAGCGTACAGCTCGAGCAAAAGCTGAATGTTGCAGTTCAGGATCTGGTGAAGGAGAAGAAACTCGATGTCGTTGTCGACAGCTCCCAAAAACATCCTACTGTTCCCTTAGGGGGCGTCGATCTCACCGATGAAGTGATTCAAAAACTCCAGTAAAGGGGTACGTACATGGAAAAGATAGTTCGTGAAATCGCGGCGCTTGTGGACGGAACCGTAAGCGGCGACGAGCATCGTGTCATACGTTCACTTGCTTCACTGGAGGATGCAGGGGCAGATGACCTCGCCTTTGCCGTTCCTCCGCATATTGATAAGGCACGCAGTGCACGAGCGGGAGCACTGCTTCTGCCGCGGGGGACGGAGGGATTTGTAGGGACAGTCATCTTCGTGGATGATCCCAAGGCCGCCTTTGCCCATCTTCTTTCTGTGTTCACGCCCGCCATAGAACATGCAGTCGGTGTCAGTGAAAAGGCTTATATCGGACAGGGGGTTCGGATCGGAGAGGGCGTGACTGTACTGCCTTTTGCCTATGTGGATGACTATGCTGTCCTAGGTTCCGGGGTTACCATTTATCCGCATGCCTATATCGGACAATACAGCGAAATCGGAGCGCATACCATCGTCTATCCGAATGCGACCATACGGGAACACTGCCACATCGGTGCGCATTGCACCATTCACAGCAATGCTGTCATCGGCGCAGACGGTTTTGGCTTTACCACCGAGGGGGGCGTCCACACCAAGGTGCCGCAGGTGGGCGGCGTTGTCATCGAGGATGATGTGGAGATTGGCGCACATGTCGGCATTGACCGTGCAACGCTTGGAGCGACCACCATCGGAAAGGGCACGAAGATCGACAATCTTGTTCATATCGGACATAACTGCACCATTGGCGCCAACTGTCTCATTGTTGCGCAGACGGGCATCTCAGGGTCTACGAAGGTCGGACACAACGTCACCTTCGGCGGGCAGGTGGGGACTGTTGGACATATCAATATCGGTGCGAACGCAACCTATGCGGCCCGTTCCGGCATCATCGGCGATATGCCGGAGGGCGTATTCTGCGCGGGGTTTCCCGTTCAGCCGCATGCTGAATGGCTGCGTGTACAAGCGGCCATCCGTCGGCTGCCGGAGATGATGAAGAAACTTAAGGTGCTGGAAAAGAAGTGCGCTGCAAAGGACTGATATGCTCTCTTACTATGCCGCAAAACTTTTGAGCCGTATCATCTGTCTCATGCCGCATACATGTGCCATAAAAATGGGGGACATGCTTGCGCATATTTTTTGGAGATTCGTTCCGCAAAAGCGCAAAGCTCTTGCGCGGGAACAGATCATGCGATGCCTTGGTGTCGATGCAGACGAGGCCAATCGTATTGCAAGGAAAAGCGGTCTGCGTTTTGGCCCCATGCTGATGGAGGTGCTGCGTTTTCCTGTCATGAAGGCGCATATGGCGGATTATGTGACCATCGTCGGTGCCGTGGATGACGTGCGCTCCGCCATTGCGGCGGGAAAAGGCGCCATCTTTGCCACATCGCACAGCGGGAATTGGGAGCTGATGGGCGGCGCATTTGCCTGCGCGGGCTTTCCTCTCGTCGGAGTTGCAAAGCAGCAGAAATCTTCCGGTATGGATCGTTTCATCAACGAATACCGTGCACTCGTTGGCATGCACATCACATATCGGAGCGGTGTGCGCGAGATGTTCCGCATGATCGATGCGGGGTGGATCATCGGACTGTTGAGCGATCAGGATCCCAGTCTGCGCGATGGCATCGTCATTGATTTTTTTGGGCAGGCGACCAATGCCTTTACCGGAGCCGCTGCCATTGCACGGCGCTGCCATGTTCCAATTTTTCCTGTATTCATGCACCGTGCAGACAGTGGGCACCATGTCCTCACGATTGAACCGGGATTTCTTGTAGAGCAAACAGAGGATCGTGCTGCGGATGTCCGCACTGCAACGCAGTTCATCAATGCGCGCATTGAGGCGTGGATCCGCACATATCCAGAGGAGTGGTTCTGGCTGCATGATCGTTGGAAATCCCTGCGGACAGGGGATTGAAAGGGAAAACTGTGGATGGGAGCCCTGTCCTACTGGGTTCATTCATATCAAAAAAGCCGCCCAAAGGCGGCTTTTGTCATATTCGTTTTGGTGGAGATGAGGAGAATCGAACTCCTGTCCGAAGATAACGTTACATGGATTTCTCCGAGCGCAGTCTGTGTTTTTATTTAAGTGCCATTTCCCCCGCAGACAGGGTAAAAGACACCGATCACGATGGTGTTCCCATAAGAGTTATCGTGCAGTGGCTCTTTGGTATCCCGCGTTTGCCCCCAGTTTCCACTCGTGCGGGAGACGATTGGAATGGGGCTGGCTTAAGCCGCCAGAGCGTAGTCTTCGTTTGCTTTTATATTTAATAAAAGTGTTCACCTTACTGACGGGTTGATGACCCCCCGGCTCGCTGTCCATATACCGCCCATCCCCGTCGAGACCATTACATCCCCACAGATTCGGAACATATACACTAAGGTATTGTGCTCCTTCTAAATACAGTATATCAGCTTAGCGTGTATTCTAGCAGAATGGATAGATTCTGTCAATGGGGCTTTTCCTGTATTTTCCTTGCCAGATACAAAGATTTTTAGTATGATATAACATGAAATTATCATATTGTATCATGCAGGAGGTTTTTGCTTGCAGAGAGAGCGGACACTGGCGGCCCGTGTGGTCTATGATGGGATTGGACTGCATTCCGGTCAGCCGGTGCATATGGAAATCGCCCCGGCACCGCCTCGTACAGGGATTCAATTCATGCGTGCGGATATGCCGGAGGCACCGCCTGTTGCAGCCATCGCTGCACATGTTACAGCGACGCTGCGTGCAACAACCATTGCGGCGGGAACACTGAAATTTTTTACGATCGAACATCTGATGAGCGCCCTGCATGTGCATGGCATTGACAATTGTTTCGTGATGCTCGATGCAGAGGAACCGCCCGTCGCGGACGGCAGCGCGCAGACTTTTTTTGAGCGCATCGCAGCTGCTGGAATCATAGAGCAGGAGACAGAGCGTAGGCAGGTGGTGATCGACCGCATCTATCGTGTGGATGATGGTGCACACTTTATCATGGCGCTGCCCTATGACGGACTGCGTGTATCGTTCACTTCGCTCAATGAGCATCCGCTGGTCGGCGTACAGTATTATGATGTCATCGTTTCGTCCGAAACTTATGCAAAGGAGATCGCGCCGGCGCGGACGATTGCCTATGAAAAAGAGGTCGAAGCGCTGCGCGCACACGGGCTTGGGCTTGGCGGCAGCCTTGAGACGGTCATTGTCTATAATGATGCCGGCTGGATGAATGAACTGCACTTTCCCAATGAGCTTGTGCGGCACAAGATTCTCGACGTGATTGGGGACATCCGGCTCGCTGGCAGCATTCGTGGTCATATCATCGCGGTGGCGTCGGGACATGCACTCAACACAGCACTTGCGAAACAGATAGCAGAGGAGAAGGTATTTACATGACTTTGGACATCAACGAGATTCAGCAGATTCTTCCGCATCGCCCGCCGATGCTGCTTGTTGACCGCATCACGGCGCTTGATCCGTTTAAGTCCGCGACGGGGATCAAGTGCGTAACGATGAATGAGCCGTTTTTTCTAGGGCACTTTCCGGGGCATCCCATCATGCCGGGGGTTTTGCTCCTGGAGGGGATGGCGCAGGTCGGCGGCGTCGCCATGCTCTACCCTGAGGAGCACCGCGGCAAGATTGCGCTCTTTGGGGGCATGGAGAATGTCAAGTTCAAGCGTCCCGTCGTTCCTGGTGATACCGTTGTGACAAAGGCGGAACTTGTACGCGTACGAGGTCTCTTTGGACTCCTGCATGCCGATGCCTATGTTGAGGATGAGCTTGTCGCATCAGCAGACTTTAAGTTTGCACTTAAAAACGCGGATGAGCTTTGAAAAACAGCTGTCATCATAGAAAAAAGGGACATGATTCACGCACATGAGATAAAATCCGGAATTACAGCCAAATTTGACAGGTGAATGAAATTCAAAAAAACGGATTATTTAGAGAAAAGCGGAATATGTCTGCCCGATCATAAAGATACGGGGATGAAGGAGTTGAAATAGATGACAGGCAGCAGCAAGGTTCTTGCCTACATCCACGATACCGCCGTCGTTGCACCGACGGCGCGCATTGCACGCAATGTAGAGATTGGTCCCTATGCGGTCATTGCAGATCACGTTGAAATTGGAGAGGGAACGGTCATTGGCCCGCACGTCGTCATCAGCGAATGGACGAAAATTGGACGTGACTGTCATATTTTCCAGGGCGCCTCTGTGGGTGAAGTCCCCCAAGATTTGAAGTTTAAGGGGGAAAAGAGCTATACATTCATCGGCGACAGGACGACCATCCGTGAATGTGCAACCGTTCATCGTGCCACGGGAGAGGGAGAGGAGACACGCATCGGAGACGACTGTCTCCTAATGGCATACACACATGTCGCTCATAACTGTGTTCTCGGGAATCGTATCATTATGAGCAATGCTGCGATGCTCGCGGGGCATGCTATTGTAGAGGACGGTGTTGTGATCGGCGGCATGGCAGGCGTGCACCAGTTCGTGAAAATTGGGCGCAATGCGATGATCGGCGGCACATCAAAACTCGTACAAGATGTTGTTCCGTATACGATGGTGGACGGACATCCGGCCAGAGCCGTGGGGCTCAACAGCGTTGGGATTTCACGTGCGGGCATTCCCATCGAGATCCGCCGCCGCATCAAACAGGCGTATAAGATTCTTTACCGGTCGGGGCTGAATCTCGCACAGGCGATTGCGGTCATTGAGCAGGAGGTAGATTCCTGCGAGGAAGTCGAACACCTGCTGCGCTTCCTGCGCAACGCAGAGCGTGGAATCTGCCGAGAGCGCCACGAGGACGAATAGGGGAGAATTTTATGGAAAAATTGGGGCTGCTTGCAGGTGTTGGTCATCTGCCCGCAGCGTGTGCCCGCGCGGCGCGCGCACTTGGCTATGAAGTACATGCGATTGCGCTTCTGCCAGATACGGATCCTGCACTGGAGGAAGTTTCTTCTGCATACCGTGCCATCAGCATTGGGGCGCTCGCGGAGATTTTGGCATACTTGAAAGAGCATGGGATTACGAAAGTAACGATGCTCGGAAAGGTGACCAAAGAGCTGCTCTTTACGGGCAAGATTCAGCCCGATGCGATGCTGCAGGGGCTTTTGATGCAGCTGCCAAATCAAAATGATGATACCATCATGATGATGTTTGTCGGTGCTCTGATGAAGGAAGGCATTACGCCGCTCGATCAAACGGCGCTCATCCGTCCGCTTATGCCGGAGGCAGGGGTTCTCACAGGTCGTGCGCCGAACGAGGCAGAACACAGTGATATGGTGTTTGGTCTGGATGTGGCACGCGCATTGGGGCAGCTTGACATTGGACAGACCGCCGTCGTGAAGGCGCGCGCGGTCATGGCACTTGAGGCGATTGAGGGAACGGATGCCTGCATCCGTCGGGGTGGTGCACTTGCTGGCAGCGGTGCAGTCGTCGCCAAGGCTGCAAAGCCGCAGCAGGACAACCGCTTTGATGTACCGGCTGTCGGTCTTGATACGATCGAATCCCTCATTGCGGCGAAGGCTTCCGCACTCGTCATTGAAGCGGGAAAGACGCTGTTCATTGACCGGGAGCGTGCCATTGCACTCGCTGAGGCAAACGGCATCACGATTGCTGCGATGTGAGTAAAGCAGTTTATGAGAGCGCAGTATATGTGCTGTTGCTGCTGTGGTTTAGGAGGGGGGCTTGCCTTTGAAGATTATGCTTTCGGCGGGTGAAACCTCGGGGGATCTTCATGGGGCGGCGCTTGCGCGTGAGTTGCGCATACTTGCCCCGACGGCATCGCTCATTGGCTTTGGCGGCGATGAGATGGCGGCAGCGGGGGTTGTGCTCCGCCAGAACTACGCAGATTACAATGTCATGGGGATCTCTGCGGTGCTTTTTAACCTGCGCCGTATTTTCGCCCTCTTGAAGGATTTAACAGAACTCATGGAGCAGGAGCGCCCAGACGTTCTCGTCATCATCGACTATCCGGACTTTAATTGGCGGCTCGCGGCGCGGGCGAAAGAGCGGGGCATCCCCGTTTTTTCTTATATTCCGCCCTCTGCGTGGGCGTGGCGCAAGGGACGTGCAAAGTCCTGCGCCAGGGTTGCGGACGAGATCGTCGCCATCTTCCCGCACGAGCTGCCACCCTATGAGGCGGCGGGCGCAAACATCTCCTTCGTCGGCAATCCGCTCATCGACACCGTGCGTGCGGAGATGGGCAAAGAGGAGGCGCGGCGCCACTTCGGCGTCACAGATGGGGAGATCCCCGTGCTCCTTATGCCGGGCAGCCGCCGTGAGGAGATCGAGCGGCTGCTCCCCCCGATGCTCGGTGCGGCGGAGATCCTTGTTGCAAGGGACAGCATGCGGCGATTCTTCCTGCCCGTTGCAGGCGGTGTCGATACAGTGCAGATTCAGCGGCATCTTGCGGCATCCTCCGTGGAGGTGACGCTCACCCATGACGCGCGCTATGCGCTCATGGGGATTGCGCGCGCGGCGATTGCGGCGTCAGGGACGGTCATCATGGAGGCGGCAATCATGGGGCTGCCCGCCGTCGTCCTCTATCGGATGTCCGGGCTTTCCTATCTCGTTGGGCGTTTACTTGTCGATGTGCCGCGCTTCTCCCTGCCGAACATCCTGCTCGGAGAGACGTTCGAGACCGAACTCTTGCAGGATGCGGTGCAGCCTGAGCGCATTGCGGCAGCGATGGAGGACATCATCGCGGACGGTGCGCCGCGCGACTATGTGGCGGAGCGCCTTGCGCGCGCCGTCGCTGTGCTCGGAGAGCCGCACGCCGCGCGCCGTGTCGCAGAGAAGATTCTTGCACTTGCGAGAAGCCACGGACGAGCAGCTGATGAGAACGTGCAATGCTCCTAAGCGTTCGCGTGGAGCTTGCACATGACATAATATAGCCGAATTTTCCAGTAGGAGAACTATGAAGAATTACACCAGACTGCTTGCCTATATGCGCCCGTACGTGAAGAAATTCGGACTCGCGATCGTGTGCATCATCCTCGCCTCTGCGGCGAACCTCTACGTCCCGTGGATCATCAAGGACATGATCGACGACGTGCTTGCCGACAAGAATATGGCGCTCCTGAACGCCATCTGCATCGGCATCGTCGTCATCTTTTTCCTGCGCGGGATTTTTTATTTTGGGCAGTCATATCTCGTCTCCTATATCGGGCAGAAGGTCATCATCGACGTGCGCGAGGTCATGTTCCGCAAATTCCAGCGCATGCCGCTCGCGTACTACGACCGCCACCAGACGGGCGAGATCATGAGCTACGTCACAAACGATGTTGCGGCGATCCAGTCTGCGCTCGTGGACAACCTCATCGACCTGGTGACGGAGGGCTGCATCCTCATCGGTTCGCTTGCCCTCATGTTCTACCTCGACTGGAAGCTCTCGCTCCTGACCCTCGTCGTCATCCCCATGGTCGGGCAGGCGATGAAAATTTTCGGGCGTAAGATCAAGAAGTCGAGTAATGTGATTCAGCAGCGGCTTGCCGAAATCACGGCGCTCCTTCAGGAGAGCTTCTCTGCGACGCGCGTGGTGAAATCCTTTGTGCGCGAGGACTACGAAATTGACCGCTTTGTGCACAGCAATCAGCGTAACTTCGAGGCGGTGATGAAGAACGTCCAGCAGACGAGCATGCTGACGCCGACCGTCGAATTCCTCGCGGCGATTGCCGTCACCTTCATCGTCTGGTTCGGCGGCTATGAGGTCGTCAACGGCGATATCACGGCGGGCGCGTTCGTTGCGTTCCTTACCTATGCCGTCAACCTCGCAAATCCTGTCAAGCGCCTCTCGCGCATCTACGGCAACCTCCAAAAGGCAATGGCCGCGGTCGACCGCGTCTTTTCGATTGTCGATCTCGAGGAGAGCATTACGGATCGCCCGAATGCGCAGCCGCTCCCGCCCGTGGAGGGGCGCGTGCGCTTCGATAACGTGAAATTCTCCTACAAGGAGGGGCGTCCTGCGCTTGACGGCATCTCGCTCGAAGCGGCGCCGGGCGAGATGATCGCCTTTGTCGGCCCCTCGGGCGCGGGCAAGTCGACGATTGCAAACCTTATTCCGCGTTTCTACGAGGTGGACAGCGGTGCAATCACCGTGGACGGGCATGACATCCGTGACGTGACGCTTGCATCCCTGCGCGGGCAGATCGGACTTGTGCCGCAGGAGACGATGCTCTTCTCGACGACAATTCGCGAGAACATCCGCTACGGGCGCCTTGATGCGACGGATGCGGAGATTGAGGAGGCGGCGCGTGCGGCGAATGCTCATAATTTTATCATGGAACTCGAGCATGGCTACGATACCGAAATTGGTGAGCGCGGCGTCAGCATCTCGGGGGGACAGCGTCAGCGCATTGCCATCGCACGCGCGATTCTGAAAGACCCGCGCATCCTCATCCTCGACGAGGCGACCTCTGCGCTCGATACGGAGAGCGAGAAGATCGTGCAGGCGGCGCTCGACAACCTCATGGTTGGGCGCACGAGCTTTGTCATTGCACACCGCCTCTCGACGGTCTTTCACGCCGACCGCATCTATGTCATCGATGCGGGGCGCATTGTGGAGCAGGGAACGCACGAGGAGTTGCTCGCAAAGGGCGGGCTCTATCAGCACCTCTATGATATTCAGTTTCGGGGAGAGTGAGCATGAGATTTCTCTACAATCTAGCGGCAATCCTCATCGTCACCATCATCATACCGATCTTCATGCTGCGCGCCACACGGGAGCGCG
>ERZ773035.211-NODE-211-length-49623-cov-44.166095_pt1 | contig 49623 bp, 33 predicted proteins | sample MGYA00511487_ERZ773035 | MGnify/ENA primary metagenome ERZ773035 (study PRJEB29015, sample SAMEA2737985) | human oral metagenome | biome: human oral; feature: human-associated habitat; material: dental | place: China | collected 2024 ... | reverse complement strand
GGATTGGTGCCATGCTGCACCTGTACGACTCCAAGAGCGCCCGCATCCAGCCCCTCAACCCGGTCACCCCCGGCAAGGTCGGCATCTACCTGTGCGGCGCCACCGTGCAGGGATCCCCCCACGTCGGCCACCTGCGCGCCGCCGTCTCCTTCGACACCCTGATCCGCTGGCTGCGCCGCAGCGGCTACGAGGTCACGTACGTGCGTAACGTCACCGACATCGACGACAAGATCCTCACCAAGTCCGCCGAGTCCGGCTGGGACTGGTGGGCGTGGGCCTACCGCTTCGAACGCGAGTTCACGCAAGCGTACGACACCCTCGGCGTCCAGGCCCCCACCTACGAGCCGCGCGCCACCGGACACATCCCCGACCAGATCGACCTCGTGAGCCGCCTCATCGACGCCGGGCACGCCTACAGCGACGGACGCGGCAACGTCTACTTCGACGTGCACTCCCAGGCCGACTACGGGTCGCTCACCCGCCAGCGCCTGGCCGACATGCGCACTACGGAGGACGACGCGCAGATCGACGAGGCCGTCGAGGCGGGCAAGCGCGACCCCCGCGACTTCGCCCTGTGGAAGGCCACCAAACCCGGGGAGCCGGACACCGCCTCGTGGGAGAGCCCGTGGGGGCGCGGACGGCCGGGCTGGCACCTCGAATGCTCCGCCATGTCGAGGCGATACCTGGGCGACGAGTTCGACATTCACGGCGGCGGAATCGACCTGCGCTTCCCACACCACGAGAACGAGCAGGCCCAGTCCCACGGGGCCGGGTGGGCGTTCGCGCGCCTGTGGGTGCACAACGCGTGGGTGACCACCAAGGGCGAGAAGATGTCCAAGTCGCTGGGTAACGTCCTGTCCATCGGGGCACTCACCGAGGAGCACCCGGCGGTCGCCGTGCGCTGGGCGCTGTCCACTGTCCACCACCGCTCCGCCATCGAGTGGGGGCCCGACACTGTCCCCGCCGCCCACGCCGCATGGGAGAAGTTCTCCTCCTTCGTGGCCCGAGCGATCGAGGCGGTCGGCGAGGCGGGCGCCGACGAGATCGCCCTGGGACCGGGCGACCTCCCCGAAGCCTTCGTCGCCGCCATGGACGACGACCTCAACGTCGCCGGAGCGCTCGCGGTCCTGCACGAGCACCTCAAGGCCGGCAACGCCGCGCTGGCTGCCGGGGATGCCGACGGCATTTACCGCGAGCAGGTCCTGGTTCGCTCCATGCTGGACGTGCTGGGCCTGGACCCGGCCTCGCAGCAGTGGCGCGGCCAGGCGGGCATCGACGCGGGCGCGGCTGCGGCGGGCGAGCACTCGGCTTTGGATGCGCTGGTTGGGGCTGTGCTGGAGGAGCGTGCGCAGGCGCGCGCCGCCAAGGACTGGTCCCGCGCGGACGCCCTGCGCGACCGCCTGGCCGGGGCCGGGGTCGTGGTGGCGGACGGGCGCGACGGCGCCACCTGGTCGCTGGCCTGAGGCCGGCCCCCCAACCGAACCCCGACTTGGCAGGTGCCCCGTGTTGTTCTCCGAAGAGCTCATCTCCTCCCGCGAAGCCGGCCTGGGCCACGACGACTGGTGGAAGGGCGCCGTCGTCTACCAGATCTACCCGCGCTCCTTCCAGGACTCCGACGGCGACGGGGTCGGCGACCTGCGGGGCGTCCGGAGCCGCCTCGACTACCTGGAGGCGCTGGGGGTCGACGTCCTGTGGCTGTCGCCCGTCTACCGCAGTCCGCAGGCGGACAACGGCTACGACATCTCCGACTACTGCAGCATCGACCCCCTGTTCGGGACGATGGAGGAGTTCGACGCGCTGCTGGGCGACGCGCACGCACGGGGCATGAAAATCGTGATGGACCTGGTGGTGAACCACTCCTCGGACGAGCACCCGTGGTTCGCCGCCTCGCGCTCCTCGAAGGACGACCCGAAGCGCGACTGGTACTACTGGCGGCCGCCCAGGCCCGGGCGCGCTCCCGGAGAGCCCGGCGCGGAGCCGAACAACTGGGGGTCCTTCTTCTCGGGGTCCGCGTGGACCCTGGACGAGGCGACCGGCGAGTACTACCTGCACCTCTTCCACCGCAAACAGCCCGACCTCAACTGGGAGAACCCCCAGGTGCGCGCCGCCGTGCACGCGATGATGAACTGGTGGCTGGACCGGGGCGTCGACGGCTTCCGCATGGACGTCATCAATCTGATCTCCAAGGCCCCCGGCCTGCCCGACGGCGAGGTCCTGCCCGGGCGGGCGTGGGGGGAGGGCTTCCCCCTGGTCAGCGAGGGGCCCCGCCTGCACGAGTTCCTCGCCGAGATGCGCCGGGAGGTCTTCGACGGGCGCGGCGGGGCGGGCACGGGCGCGGACGCGCCCCTCACGGTGGGGGAGGCCCCGGGGGTCCGCATCGACAAGGCGCGCCTCTACTCGGGGACCGCGCGCCGGGAGTTGGACATGGTGTTCCAATTCGACCACGTGGACCTGGGGCTGGAGGCGGGGAAGTTCCGCCCGCGCCCGCTGCGGCCCGGCGAACTGGCCGACTGCTTGAGCACCTGGCAGGAGGCGCTGGCCGACGACGGATGGAACTCCCTGTACCTGGACAACCACGACCAGCCGCGCGCGGTCTCGCGTTTCGGCGACGAGGAGCACTGGTACGCCTCGGCGACCGCCCTGGCGACTGCCCTGCACCTGCTGCGGGGCACCCCTTTCATCTACCAGGGCGAGGAGCTGGGGATGACGAACGGGGTCTTCGGGTCCGTGGGGGACTTGCGCGACGTGGAGGCGCTGCGCTACTACGACGGGGCCGTCGCCGCCGGGGAGGACCCGGGCGCCGTCCTGGCGGGGCTGCGGGCGATGGGGCGGGACAACGCGCGCACCCCGGTGCAGTGGGACAGCAGCGAGAACGCGGGATTCACCTCGGGGGCCCCGTGGATCGGCGTCACCCCCAACTACCGGGAGGTCAACGCGGCCGCGCAGGTGGGCGATCCTGGCTCCGTCCACTCCTACTACCGGGCGCTGATCGCGATCCGCCACCGCCTGCGGGTCGTGGCGCTCGGCTCCTTCGAGCGCCTCGACGCCGGCGACCCCCGCGTTTTCGCCTACCGCAGGGCGCTGGGCGAGGACCGGCTGCTCGTCGTCGTCAACCTGTCCAGCGACTCGGTGCGGCCGGCCCTGGCGGACGGCGGGGGCCTGGTCCAACTGCTGGGGAACGCCGACGAGGCGAAGGCGCCTGGCGATGCCCTGGGCCCGTGGGAGGCGCGCGTCTACCTGGGGTGACGTCGACGCGGGCTGGCGTGGTCAGCGCCATTGCGAACGGCGCGCCCCCGGGTTCAACCCCGCTTTCTGCGGTCCTTCTTCGCCTGGCGCCGCATGCGGAACCACGAGGAGTTGGACAGGACGTGGTCCCCGGGCAGGCCCGCTTCATTGAAGGCGCGAGGGGGCTCCACCAGGAGGCCCTCGCGCTCCAGCTCCTTGCCGAGCACTGTCATCTGGTGCTCTGTGAAGTCGCGTGGCTGTGAGATCTCGTCGTGCGCGTCGTCGCTCGTGTGGAGGCAGAAGAGCTCTGAGACTCCGGTGCGGGGACTCGCCGAAGAAGCGGCGATCCCAATGGTGAAGGTATCGGGGAGCACGCGCCTGAACGGTTTCGCCAGGCCGAGGAGGCCTATGAGGGGACTCGTTTCCTCGAGGACTCCTTTCGCCGTGGACTTCAACGCGGAACCCCCCTTCATCTCGACGCCCGTGTACCCGTGCTGGCGCAGCTGCGGGTCCATGTCGTGCTTCGTGATCGCGCACTTGCGCGAGGCCCAGAAATCGACGGCGCGCTGGACGGCGTCGGCGGGCGGCAGTGAGACCCTGTACAGGCAATAGGGGCGGCGGGCGAGGGCGGTGTTGAATCTGTGGAGCACGGCAGGGCCCTTTCTCGCTTGCGGCGCAGCGCTACCCGGATGATTGTACCGGTCGGTCAGGGGAGCTCGTAGTGCGGGCGCTTGGGCAGGGAGGAGAGCGCGGCGGTCGTCGAGAAGAGCCCGGCGAGGGCTATGAAGCCGCCGACCGCGAAGACAGTGGAGAGAGGGTCTTCGAAGAAGTAGGGGACGTTGTAGCGCCCCTCTTGGGGCACGTACCAGCTCAGCTGCATCGTGAGGGCTGCGACTGCCGCGCACACTCCCTGGAGGGCGAAGAACACGGTGAAAACAGTGTGCGCGGAAAGGGCCGGCACGGAGACGCCCCGTTGTCCGCCTGTGATGCTGGAGACGAACTGCTGGATACGGATGCGGTTCCGCCACCCGAACGCGGCCGACGCCAGGTAGGAAAGGGCCAGCAAGACGAATACGAGTATGAAGAAGTGGGCGGAACCCCGGTTCATCCCGGGATCCTGTCTTTTGCTGGATGAGATGCCGACCGCGAAACTCATGAAGGCCAGGAACAACACCACTGGCGGCACTAGCCAGTTCAGCACTACCATTGCGCGCACGAAGTTCGTGGCGGGGCGCAGCTCGGGTGGCAGGACGGGTTTCATCACGGGGTCTCCGCGTGGGGATCGCAGTGCTCGAGGCGCGCGCCCGTGCCCGCATCCGCCTCGTCGGCACTGCGCCGGGGCTCCGGTGCCGGGGGTGGGGGGCCGTCACCCGGTCTGGGGAACATGCCGCTGGCGATCGAGTTCAAGGACGCGCAGGCCAGACCCACGGTCTGGATGGTGAGCAGTGCGGCCAGGGAGCAACCGGAGAAGACGGAATCCGAGATCCGCGCGGTGCCCGCGAAGGGCGTCATCGCATAAACGGCCACGACTAGGGGAGCGACCACGGGGGCAGGGAAGATGATGGCCTGCACTACGGACACCGCGGTGAATATCCGGAAGGCGTCCGAGGCGTCCGCGGGACAGGGGAAGTGCCGCACCGTGTCGGGGGGCGCGTCCCTCAGCAGTCGTTTCGCGCGCGCCCCGGCGAATGCGCACCGGGCGGCGAACAGGCCCGGGAGCAGATAGGTGGCGAGCAGGACGACGGTCATCGGCACCTCGGAGCCGCGGTCGGTCTTCCCGAGCGCGGCGAGTGCGTTCATGAAACACACGATGGGCACGACGAGCATGAAGGGCGGGACCAGCCAGGAGGCGGCAGTCGCTTGTCGAAGGAGTCTGATGGAGCGGTTGAGCTCGGCGAGCGGTTCTGGTGGGGCCATGAGGACCTCCTTGTGGTGATTCTAGCGCTCCACGCCCGCCCTCGGGCCCGGGGACCCGGCATCCTCCGACCACCCCGCACCAAGGGGATCCACGCGGGGCACCCGCGCGGGTCGCGCGGTCGGCGCGAGCCGATGGCGCACGGCCCGGTGGGGCGCCCCGCCCGGGCCGTACCGGTGCGCCGGGCCCCTGAATGTAGGCTGGTGCCGATTCGTCGTCGCCGTCGCGGACGGGCGTGATGGGGCGAAGCGGGGCGCCGGATAGGCGAGCCGCCGGGAGAAGGAGAGGATCGGCATGGAGTACGTGGCGCTGCTGCGCGGCATCAACGTCGGAGGCAAGAACAAGGTCGTCATGAGTGAGCTGCGCGAGCAGATCGCCGCCGAGGGCTACGGGAACGTGCGCACCTACATCAACAGCGGGAACCTCCTCTTCGGGGCCGACGCCCCGCGTGACGAGGTCGCCCAGGGCGTCGAGTCCGTGCTCGAGCGCCACTACCCCTTCCGGATCCGCCTGGCGCTCCTGTCCGGGCAGGAGTACCTGGCGGAGTTGTCCGGCCTGCCCGAGTGGTGGCACGGGGATGTCGCGCGACGCGACGCGCTGTTCTACACGCGGGGCCTTGATCGGGCCCGCGTGCGCGAGCGCATCGAGGCGATGCCTCTGGGCGATGAGGCCGTCCACTTCGGCCAGGACGCCGTCTTCTGGGGCAAGTTCAACGAGGCGGAGTTCCTCAAGACCGCGTACCACAAGCACCTGCTGCGCGAGGACTTCTACCGCCAGGTGACGATCCGCAGCGGCGCGACTGTTGAGCGGATCGCCTCGATGCTGTCGCAGGACTGACGCGCCCGATCGGGGTCTCCGCCCCGCGCCCGGCCGGGGCGCCCCGAGGCGGCCTCCTCGGGATCGGCCGGTTCTGCTGGAATGCGTCGGGCGGTGCTTCCCCGGGCGGGCGTCGCGCGCCCCCGCGGAGGCGGACCGGGCGGAGAACGAGCCCGGCCCCGGCCTCGTGCGGCGCGGACCGGCGCATGCCCGAACGGACCCTAGCTCCCTTCGATTGCGGCGCGGCGGATCTTGTACCAGTTGAACACGCGGAGGGGGTTGTCCCTGGGCAGGGTCCTCTGGGTGAAACGGCGGGGCTTCTCCAGCAGGACGCCCTGGCGCCCCAGTTCCTCTCCGAGTGCGATCATCTGGAGCTCGGTGTACTCCTTCGGAGTGACGAACGCCCTGTCGTCGAATACCCAAGTGGCGTGGAAGCAGACGAGCGTGGTCTTATTCGCGTACGCGCCATCCAGTGGGGCGGCGATGCCGACTTGGAAGGGGGCGGGGTTGGAAAGCCGAATTTTGCGGGAGAACAGGAGCAGGATTCCGACAGGGAGGAGGTCGAGGAGGTCGTTCTGGAACGCCGCTTCGGATCCGCCGCCCACTGACACTTCAGTGCCGGTGTATCCGAGTTCCCTGAGGCGGCTGTCCATGTTGTAGTCCGCGACCTCGCAATCCAGGGCGTGCCAGAACGCGACAGCCCGGCGCACGGCCTCTTCGGGCCCGACGCCCACCTGGTACTCGTAGTACCGCGTGCAGCCGAACTCCGCGCGTAAGAACCCCATGCCGTCCTCCTATTCTTCCAGTGCTCCGGCGGCGCTACGACTAGCGTACGGATCCGGGCCAGCCGGGTTCGGGGTGGGTTGCTCTACGGGACGCGCCGACGACGCCCGTCCCCGGTGACGCGCCCCGCCCGGGCTGCGCCGGTGCGCTGGGCCCCTGACGGTAGGCTGGTCCCAGTTCGTCATCGCAACTGGGAAGAGGGATCAGCATGGCCGGAGACAGAGGGCGCCCCGGCGCCATCCGCAAGAAGGGCACCAAGAAGGGCGCGCAGGTCGGCACCGGCGGCCATTCGCGGCGCCGCCTGGAGGGCAAGGGGCCCACCCCCAAGGCCGAGGACCGCCCGTACCACCCCGCCCACAAGCGCAGAGCGCGGCGCGAGGCCCGCGAGGCGCAGGAGGCCGCGATCGCCCGTGCCCGTGCGAAGAGCTCGATACGGGTCCCCGCCGACCACGAGCTCATCGCGGGGCGCAACCCGGTGGCCGAGGCTGCCCGCGCGGGCGTGCCCATCGAGCGGGTCTTCGTGCTCGACAACGTCAAGGACGACCGCGTCGAGGAGGTCATCCGCCTCGCCTCGTCTCTGGGCGCGCCGGTCTTCGAAGTGACCAGGCGGGACCTGGACGTCGCCACCGACGGCGCCTCCCACCAGGGGGTCGCGATCGAGGTCCGCGGCTACGAGTACACGCCCGTGGACGACCTCATCGCCGGCTCCGTCCAGCAGGCGGGCCATCCGCTGCTCGTGGCCCTCGACCAGGTCACCGACCCCCACAACCTGGGTGCCGTGCTGCGCTCCGCCGGCGCTTTCGGCGGCGACGGCGTCATCATCCCAGAGCGCCGTAGCGCGGGCGTGACCACTGCCGCGTGGAAGGTGTCGGCGGGCGCGGCCGCCCGCGTGCCCGTGGCGCGCGCGACCAACCTGGTGCGGGCCCTGGAGGACTGCAAACGGGCGGGCTTCTTCGTCGTCGGACTCGACGGGGGAGGGGACGCCCCGCTGCGAGGCCTCCCCTTGGCGGACGGGCCCCTGGTCCTGGTAGCGGGGGCTGAGGGCACGGGCCTGTCGCGCCTGGTGCGCCAGACCTGCGATCAGATCGTGTCCATCCCCATCTCCAGCGCCGTGGAGTCCCTCAACGCGGCGGTCGCCACGGGGATCGCCCTGTACGAGGTGGCGTCCGTGCGCGCTGGGGGCTAGTCCTTCCTCATCCAGCTGGCGGGCGCCAACGGGTGCGAGTCCGGCAGGGCCTGCTCGGTGGTGAACCAGGGGCCGCTCATCAGGAGCCCGGAGGGGGCGACGCGGTCGCGGAAGAGCTGCATGCGCGCCTTGACGAATTCTTCCGCTCCGTACAGGGCGCTATCGCGCATGCGGTCGGGGCCCGTGCGGAAGAAGACCAGGTCCGCGCCGCCCGTCTGCGAGGAGGAGGGGGAGGCGGCGATGTTGACCACGTAGGCGGTCCTCAGCAGGCGGGCCACCAGCAGGAACGGCAGCCCGGCGGGCGGGAAGACCTCCATGCACCCTTCTCCCGCCGCCCCGAAGCATCCTCCCGCCCTGGAGCCGCCCCGCATCTCCGCTCCCGTCCAGCCGAGGGGGAGCAGGCGGGCGTTGACATCGCGCTTCGTCGTGCGGCACCCCTGGGACCGCCAGTAGTCGATCCCGTGCCCCAGCGCGTCCTCCGGCGGGCACGAGAGCGTGTACCAGCAGTAAGTGCAGCGGGTGATGGGCAGTCCTTTGGCCATGAGTAGTGCATTCCATCAGTAGCCGCCAGTGGCGGACGGTGGGCGCCACTGGCGGGAAGGGCGGGGTGGTGGATCGGCTGTCATGCGGTAATGTCACAACCGTTTTCAGGGCGGGCGCAGTGTTGCGCTCGCCCTGAAAGCGGAGGCGTGACCCGGATGCGAGTGCGGGATACGTAACGGTTGGTCAGAGGGACCAGAGTTCTTTGACCGTGTCCTCGGCCTTGTTGTAACTGTCAAGCGCGTCCTGAAGGGCATTGATGGTGTTCTGCAGGATATCGGTGTGCGAGGTCCCTTCGTCCTCCATTCCGGTGAGACTGGTGAGCGCGGCATCAGACGTCTCGCCTTTCCATGAGGCCCCCAGGGAGGAATGGGTGTGCTGAACTTCGTCGAACTCCTTTTTGATGTCGGTCAATCCAGAGCTGAGGGAATCTATAATCTCCTGAAAACCTTGGGACTTCATCATGAGATCGGCTTCCATCATAGTCCTTTCAACTGTTGGGTTAGGTTCTCAATACGTTTCTGGAGGCTTTGAGCAGCTCCTGAAAGCTCGTCGCGAAGGGAATCGAGGCGGTCTTTCTCCTCGTCGTCCAACTCGTCTTCGAACGTTGACATGCGCTCTTCGCTGGTTTCTCTGATGTGTTGTGCCTCGGGTGATTTGTCCTCGCCCATGAGTACGGCGTCCAGGGTCGTCTCCTCCTTGTCGGTCCGGCGTTGGACGATCCTCCAGTCGTCGCCGTATTCACCGCGGCGCGCCGCGTCGGCCCAGTCGTCACGCCAATCGGCGTCCTCCTCTGTGCTGTCGAGTTCCTGGTTGATGGAATCGGTCATCGATTTCAGAGAGTCAATGATCGCGTAAATCTCTTCTATGGGGGATTCTGTGTTTGAGCCATGGTAGTTGGTTGTCATGCTCGTGCCGCCACTCCCCGGGCCGCGGCTTCGGCCAGATTCGACATGGTGTTTGCGACCTCAACCATTTGGGCTTTTCCGCGGACGAAACCTTCGATGGCGTAGACGATGAAGTTGACAACCATATAAATTCTGCGGATCATGGCGACATCCTCTTCGAAAGAGATGAGCGAATCAAGTGCGGCGGTCGCCCAACCTGCAACGGGAATGGAGGCTTCGGCAAGTTTCCTCAATAGGCTGTTGACCAGTTTGTTAATTGTTTCGCCAAGGTCTTTAGCGGCCTCTTTCAAGAAAAAACCGAATACCTTCAACAGTGTTGACATGAATCCAGCAGCCGCGCTCAATTTCGTTGTCGCGAGCGAAAGGGCGGCTATGAAGGCGCTAGCGAGCTCAGATCCTTCTCCGGTCCATTCCGCGAGTGCGGGGAGGGTTTCAGAGTCGTTCTGCCCGACCGCGACCAATGCGTCACCAATTTCCGTCCAGGCGGTTTCCGCCATGTTGACGAGGCGCCAGTCGCCGACAACGTATTTGAAAATGATATCGTTGAGCAGTGATATGCCGAACACTTTTTCGATAAACCAGTCGATGCTTCCGGCGACTACTCCGGCCGACCAACGGATATTCTCCATCTCGTTGTCGGGCGCTTCAGGGGTAACCAGGTAGGAGCTGGCGTCCTGGGATTCTTTCACGGAGCGGTCGGAGGTGGTTGCGTCCGCGACGCGTTGCTTAGCGCGATCTTTGAGGGTGTCAGCGTACTGACCGGCCTCTTGAAAACCCTGGCGTATCTGATCTTCCACAATGGGATCAGCTCCGCCGTAGAGGGCGCCGGCCTTGGTGGTTGCCTCCCCGAGTTGCGCGGGGCTGTCGCGCGGATCCTCGAAAGGGGGCGCGGTGGCTCCCACGGATTGAAGTGCGGACGAAAGGGCCTCGTACGCCGCCTTGTCAGCCTCGGCGTAGGCGTCCACTGTTTGCGTGAGCTTATCCGCCACACCTTGGTGGCATTTGGTTAGAAGCTCTACCGCTCCTAAACCTGTTGAAACAATGGTTTCATTAACCGGAATGAAAAGCGTGAAAAGAACGCCCTTTGTGCGTGGCACCTTAAGTGCTTTTCCGACCCAGGTTTTCCCTACGGATCCCCTGCCTGCGCCTATTGCTCCTCCGAGCTCCATGTGGCACCATTCGTCAAGGAAAGATTTAATGTTGGGCAGGTGGGTGGTTGCTTGTCGGTCGATCAACTGTTGGGATAGCTGAAGTGTGTCATATTTAACAGAAAGGTCCATGACGCATCCTTGGCTGGGCGGTTGATACTCTAAGTCTAGAACTGAATGGTATTTTTGTAAAATGGTTAAAATATAATATCGGTCAGACTATATTCTGTGTCGGTGTTCGTCGCGCAACTGGTGCCACGGTCCCGTCACCTTGCTCAGCCGGACGCGCCGTCCTCGCTGCTAGACTCGGGGGCGCTGCGGCCTCCGCCCAGCGCACTCGACCATATTTGGAGAACCTATGCCCGCCGTGATCGTGCTCGGCGCCCAGTGGGGCGACGAGGGCAAAGGCAAGGCGACCGACCAGATCGGTCAGCGCACTGACTACGTCGTCAAGTTCAACGGCGGCAACAACGCCGGCCATACCGTCGTCGTGGACGGCCAGAAGTACACCCTGCACCTGCTGCCCGCGGGCATCCTCTCCCAGGGGGTCACCCCCGTCATCGCCTCGGGGGTCGTCGTCGACCTCGACGTCCTCTTCGGCGAGGTCGAGGAGATGGAGGCGAGGGGCGTCGACTGCTCGCGCCTGCTGCTGTCCGCCAGCGCGCACATCATCCCCCCGTACAACCGCCTCATGGACCAGGCCAACGAGCGGGCGCGCGGCAACAACCTCATAGGCACCACCGGGCGGGGCATCGGCCCCACCTACGCGGACAAGATGAACCGCATCGGCCTGCGCGTCCAGGATCTCTTCCATCCGCAGGAGCTGCGCGCCAAAGTGGAGGCCGCGCTGGCCCCCAAGAACACTGTTTTCAGGGCGGTGGATCTGCCCGCGCTGGACCCCGCAGAGGTCTCCGACCACCTCCTGTCCTTCGCGGACCGCGTCCGCCCGATGGTGTGCGACGCCTCCCTGGTGGTCAACGACGCGCTCGACCGCGGTGGCACGGTGCTCTTCGAGGGCGGTCAGGCCACCATGCTCGACATCGACCACGGCACCTACCCCTACGTCACCTCGTCGAACCCGACGGCGGGCGGGGCGCTGACGGGCACGGGGGTCGGCCCGACGCGGATCGACCGGGTCGTCGGCGTCGCCAAGGCGTACACGACGCGCGTCGGCGAGGGCCCCTTCCCCACCGAGCTCACCGACCAGGTGGGCGAGGACCTGCGCGCCAGGGGCGGCGAGTTCGGCGCGACGACGGGCAGGCCCCGCCGCACGGGCTGGTTCGACGCGGTCGTCACCCGGTACGCGGCGCGCGTCAATGGGTTGACGGACATCTGCCTGACGAAGCTGGACGTGCTCTCCGGATACGACACGGTCCCCGTGTGCGTGGCCTACGAGGTCGACGGCGCCCGCACTGAGGAGATGCCCCTCGACCAGGCGTTCTTCGCGCGCGCGGTCCCGGTCTACGAGGAACTGCCCGGGTGGAGCGAGGACATCAGCGGCTGCCGTTCCTTCGACGAGTTGCCGGAGGCGGCCAGGGCGTACGTCGACCGCCTCGAGGAGGTCTCGCGCTGCCGCATCCAGTCCATAGGCGTGGGGCCCGGCCGGGAGGCGACGATCGTGCGCTACCCGCTGCTGGGCTGACGGCGCCCCTGCCCGCCCCGGCGCGCGCGGGCATGGAAAACGCACCGGTCCGAATGCGCCTGTCGGCGCGAAGGCCGCTCGTGGCGGCGTGGTTTGGAGCCCGGGGCATACCGGACCGGTGCGCATCACAGCTTACGCGCGCGCGCCGGGGAGCGCATCCGAGGGGCGCGTTGCGTCTGTCTCGTGCGCGGGCGCTCCGATGCGGCGATCGGCGCCCGCGTGTGCCACCATGTCGGTGTGAGCCCTCAGACGCCCCATTTCCCCCCCGCCCGGTCGCGCGCCCGCGCATCCCGCGAGCGCCAGAGCGACTCCCTCGTGGATGTTCCCGTTCCGACGCGGGTCAGCGCCTACGTGGTCAGCGGCCTCGCCCTTGCGGCGCTGGTCGTGTGGACGCTGCCGATGTCGCGGTGGACCATCGGACCTGTGACCGCCGCCGCCTGCGTCCTCCTGGTGGCGGGCTGGCCCAGGCTCTCCCGCGTGGACACGTCCCCCGTGGTGCAGATCGTCGTGGCGGTGGCCGGGTCGACGATCCCCTCGGCGGTCGCGTACTGGCAGAACCTCGATATCGCGGTGGCCCTGATGGGGATCGCGCTGGCCGTGGCGGTGGCCGCAACGGTGCTGACCGCGCCCGCGCCCAGGGACCGGTCGGTGTCGCCCGGCGACTGGTCGGAGTCCGCGTCGGGGGCGGTCGCCAACACTGTGACGCTTTTGCTCTTCATCATGGGCGGCTCCATGTGGGTGTCGCTGACCGTGCTGGAACGGTGGTCGGTGACCGTGCCGGTGGTGGCCTTCGCCGCCCTCGTCGTCGTGTGGGGCAACCAGGTGGGCCGTTCGAAGAGGGTCCAGGCGTGCGCGACGGTCGCCCTGGGCCTCGTGGCGGGCCTGGTCGCAGCCTGGGGCGCGTGGTACCTCGGGCGCACCGCCGGCCTGCTGCCCGCGGTGTTCCCCACCCTGGCCGAGCGCTACAACGAGTTCGACGCCTTCCTGGTCTTCGGCGGCGTGACGGGGACCGGCGTGGGGGGCGCCATCGTCGTCGTCGATGGGCTGCTGGGGACGCGGACCCGCGACCAGGCCCTCATCGCCGTGGCCGCCCGGGGGGCTGCGAAGTTCTTGATCGCCGTCCTGCCCGTCTACGCGATGGTGCGCATCAGCGGCGTCTGAGCGGCGCGCGCCCCGCCGGGAGCGCTGCCGCCGGGGAACGGTCCCCGCCCCTGTCCGTGCGGGATTCGCGCGCCCCTGCACCACTTGGCCCGCTCCTGCACCACTTAGCGCGCCACTGCACCACTTAGCGCGCCACTGCACCACTTGGGCCCAAGCGGGCCTTGGCTCTCCCGGCGTGTCGGCGGCCTAAGTGGTGCGGGCAGTGCCCAAGTGGTGCAGGCGCAGACACAGATGTCGGCGCAGGCTTCAGGGCGTGTTGCGTAAGACGTTCGAGTCGGTGATCGGTGCCGTGGGCGGCCCCGGCCCGCCGCGCACACGGAACAGCGCGCAGACCCTCCACCAGGGCCTGTAGCGGGCGGCGACGCCCCTGCGCGGTGCCCACGCCCGGCGCCCGAGGCCTTCGAGGACGATCACCCGCGGATCTCACACCGTCCACGACACCCCAAAACCCCACCCGCACCCACCAATAACGCAACACGCCCTAGGCTTGAGGGCATGATGGTAATTCCTGCGGATCTGCCGCCCCTGGTCGCCCCTGTCGCGTGGATGCTCGGAACATGGCGGGGGTGGGGCACGCGCGCGGCCGACGGCGCCGACGCCCCGGTGGTGGAGGAAGTGCGCGGCGACGTGGTGGGCGACCAGATGCGCCTGGTGACACGGGTGTACGAGGGGACGGCCGACAGGGACGTGGATCCCACGTGGGACGCCGCCTCGGGCCTGTCCGCCATCGCGCGGGGCCCGCTCCTGGTGGAGGAGACCCTCTACGTGTCGGTAGCCCCCTCCGACGCCCCCCTGCCCCCTCCCGGCCAGCACAACCCCCGCGCGTTCACGGCCTCGGGCGCCACCACGGGCGGCCACGCCAGTGCCTGGGACGGGATGAGCATGGGGCCGCGCGTGCGAATGGTGTCGGAGGCCATCGCCCGCGTGGAGGGTTCGGAGCGGGTCGTCCACTACGGGCGCATGTTCGGACTGGTCGCGGGCGAGCTCATGTGGACCCAGGAGCGGACCCTTGAGGGCGCCGACGAGGCGGTGGTCGAGTTCTCGGGCCGCTTGATGCGCGCCGAGCAGGCGGCCGGCCCTGCGGAGGGGGCGGACTCCCCGGAGCAGCCCGACTTGGCGGAGAGGGCCGCCGCGCGCGGGGAGGAGGGCTCCGATGGCCTCGCCGACTGACCCTCGCACCGCCCCGCTGCCGCCCGCGCACCAGGGCGGGGGCGCACAGGACCCGGTGGACGGCGCCTCCGCCGCTGCGCCCCAGCACTACGGGGATCCTTCGGGCGAGCAGTGGGCACTGGAGGGCGGGCGCGCCCTCGTGGCCCGCCCGGACCTGGCGGTCGTGGACGTGTCCGGACAGGACCGGCAGACGTGGCTCACCTCGTTGAGCACACAGGTCGTCACCGGCATGGTCCCGGGGGACTCGCGCGAACTGCTGGTCCTGTCCCCCGAGGGCCGCATCGAGCACTGGGCGGGCGCGAGCGACGACGGCACGACCACCCACTTGATCGCCGAGGGGACGGACGCCGGGGCGCTGGCCGGGTTCTTGGACTCCATGCGCTTCGCGCTGCGGGTGCGGGTCTCGGTGCGCGACGACCTCGCGGTCTACGCCTCGGTGCGCGCCGGTGGGAACGACGCGGCCGCGGTGGGCGCCCTGCCCGGCGTCGAGTGGACGTGGGAGGACCCGTGGCCGGGCGTCGTGCCCGGCGGGGCGGCCTACTACCAGGGGGCCCGCCACCCCGGCTCCCGCACCCCGATGATGTTCCACGTTGTTCCACGCGCGATGGCCGGCGCTTTCGAGGGGGCGTGGCTGGAGGCCGACGGGCACCGCATGGCGGGGATGCTGGCCTGGGAGGCCATGAGGGTTGCCGCGTGGCGGCCGCGACTGGGGGCCGACACGGACGCGCGTTCGATCCCCCCGGAGGTCGATTGGCTCCGCACGGCGGTGCACACGGACAAGGGCTGCTACCGGGGGCAGGAGACCATCGCCCGGGTCGTCAACCTGGGCAGGCCCCCCAGGCGCCTGGCCTACCTGCAGTTGGACGGGTCGCGCTCGGAGTTGCCCGAGCCCGGAACGAGGATCGAGGTCGGGGGCCGCACGGTCGGCGTCGTCACGTCGGTCGCGCGGCACGCCGACGAGGGGCCGGTCGCCTTGGCGCTGCTGGCCCGCACAGTGGGCCCCGAGCAGGTCTTCGACATCGACGGCGTGGCCGCCGCGCAGGAAGTCATCGTCCCCGTGGACGGCAAGTGCTCGGCCTCTCCCGCGTCGAGGCCGGGCGCGGAGCTGGGCGGGCGCCAGATCCGGCGCTCCGACGGGGGCTCGGGCGCTCTGCGGGGCATGGGCTCGACGCTGGGGTCCCGCTGATGCGGGCCGTCATCCAGCGCGTCACGCGCGCCTCGGTCTCGGTGGGCTCGGAGGTGGTGGGGGCCATCGACGGGCCGGGGCTCATGGTGCTGCTGGGGGTCGCCCGCGGCGACGGGCCACAGCAGGCGGCCGTGGTGGCCCGCAAGATCGCCGAGCTGCGCATCCTGGACGGCGAGGCGTCGGCGCAGGACGCGGGCGCGCCCGTCCTGGTGGTCTCGCAGTTCACCCTGTACGGGGACACCCGCAAGGGGCGGCGCCCCTCGTGGGCGCACGCGGCCTCCGGCCCGGAGGCCGAGCCTTTAGTGGAGGCGGTGGTCGCCGACCTGCGCGGACGCGGGTTGCGCGTCGAGATGGGGCGCTTCGGCGCGATGATGGAGGTGTCGTTGGTCAACGACGGCCCTTTCACGGTGCTCGTCGAGGCGTGAGGGAGTGGTGTCCCGCAGCGGGCGGGGATTCGCACCGTATTCCCTGCGGGTTTTCTCCTCATCTAATCCCATGCGGGGATGAGCCGTGATAGCTTGCTGCGCGCAGGGGTCAGAAGGCAGTCCACCCCCAAGCCCCGAAAAGGGGTGCGCGTCTCGCGCTGGACAGCCGGATCGCCCTGCAGTGGAGGTTTCCCCCGCCCGCGCGGGCGGGGGAAACCGTCCACACGTCCTCCAGTCGGCGCGCGGGTCGGCTCATCCCCGCGCGGGCGGGGCGCTACTGCGCGCGCACCGCGCCCTCCCGGGCGCCGCGAGTCGCATTGGGGCAGGTTAGCCCGCATTGGGGCAGGTTAGTAACCTGCCCCAATACACCGTTTCCTACCCCAATGCACAGTTGCCTGCCCCAATGCGGGCCCGCGTTCTCCTACCCCAATGCGCCGTTTCCTACCCCAATGCTGGCCCGCGTTTGCCCAGGACCGTGCGGGGCTGGTTGAGGCGCCCGACGGACCTTTGTCACGCAAAGAAGAATGGTTAGGGCCGGGACTCGGACTGTTTTGCAAGCGATGTCGTGTTCTCAACGGGAAGTCTGGCCCGTTGGGGGGTGGTTTGCAAGAACTTTCCCCCGGAATCCCAACGTTTCTCTGGCGTTGGGCTGGTGCGGGGGTGGTTTGCAAGTGAAGCGGAGTTTTCAAAGCGATACCGTCACTTTGCAAGTGTTATAACGCTTGCAAAGTGTGGTACCGCTGTGAAAGCGCGGTATTGCTCTGGGGACAGAGCCGCTGTGCGGGACAGCCCTGCGGAGTCGCCCACGCGGATCGCGGTATCGCTGTGAAAACGGAGCGCCAACGGCGCGTGTGTTGGACGCAGTCTGTCGGCACCGCTGATGATCCCCGTTGGCCTGATCTGGGCGCCGACGGCGCCTTTTTGGGCGCACTCCGTGGCTCGAGACCACGGCCGCAGTGCGCTCCCGAGTCCGGTGAGCCGCATTGGGGCAGGAAAACAGGCATTGGAGTAGGCAATTTGCCTGCCCCAATGCACCGTTGCCTGCCCCAATGCGCGGGGCGTGCCCCGGATCCTCGGGCCGTTGCCTGCCCCAATGCACCGTTGCCTGCCCCAATGCGCGGGGCGTGCCCCGGATCCCCGGGCCGTTTCCTGCCCCAATGCACCGTTGCCTGCCCCAATGCGCGGGGCGTGCCCGGCCTCGTTGATGAGTCGGCTGACCTCGGCCCCTACGCGGCGCCCCCGCCGGTGGTGCTGGCTGATCGGAGGGCATCGCATTACGCGGCCCCTGCGCCCTCGGCGAACTCACGCGCGTGGGGCCCGTGCCCGCCGTAGGCTGGGTACCAGTCAATTGGGATGCCGTATCGGCGCGCCGCTGGCGCGTTCCGGCTCTGCCCGCACTGTGAGGAGAGATATGTTCGAACGGTTCACCGACCGCGCTCGCCGTGTCGTCGTTCTGGCTCAGGACGAGGCCCGTGGACTCAAGCACAACTACATCGGCACGGAGCACCTGCTGCTCGGCCTCATCACGGAGGGCGAGGGCGTGGCCGCGAAGGCCCTGGAGACCATGGGCATCAAGGGCGACGCCGTTCGCAAGAGCGTCATCGAGATCATCGGTGAGGGCGAGAAGCCCGTCGAGGGCCATATCCCCTTCACCCCGCGCGCCAAGCGCGTCTTCGAGCTGAGCCTTCGCGAGGCCCTGCAGCTGGGGCACAACTACATCGGCACGGAGCACCTGCTGCTCGGCCTCCTCAAGGAGGGCGAGGGCGTGGCCGCCCAGGTGCTCACCAAGCAGGGCGCGGATCTGGCCCAGGTGCGCCAGACGGTCATCCAGATGCTGAGCGGCTACCAGCGCGGCGACGACGAGGGGCGCGAGTCGGTGGGCGCGGGCGTCGGCGGCAGCGGCGGGCCGGAGCGGTCGAACTCGGCGATCCTGGAGCAGTTCGGGCGCAACCTCACCCAGGCGGCCCGCGAGAACAAGCTGGACCCGGTGATCGGGCGGCGCACCGAGATGGAGCGCGTCATGCAGGTCCTGTCGCGCCGCACGAAGAACAACCCTGTGCTGATCGGCGAGCCGGGCGTCGGCAAGACCGCCGTGGTTGAGGGCTTGGCGCAGGCCATTGTGCACGGCGACGTGCCCGAGACCATCAAGGACCGCCAGATCTACAGCCTCGACATGGGGTCGCTGGTGGCGGGCTCCCGCTACCGCGGCGATTTCGAGGAGCGCTTGAAGAAGGTCCTCAAGGAGATCCGCACGCGCGGGGACATCATCTTGTTCATCGACGAGATCCACACCCTGGTGGGCGCGGGAGCGGCCGAGGGGTCGATCGACGCCGCGCAGATGCTCAAGCCGATGCTGGCGCGTGGCGAGCTGCAGACCATCGGCGCCACCACCAACGACGAGTACCGCAAGTACATCGAGAAGGACGCGGCGCTGGAGCGCCGTTTCCAGCCGGTGAAGGTCGATGAGCCCTCCGTGGAGGACACGATCGAGATCCTCAAGGGCCTGCGCGACCGTTACGAGGCCCACCACCGCGTGATCATCACCGACGAGGCGATCAAGGCCGCGGCGGAGCTGGCCGACCGTTACGTCTCGGACCGGTTCCTGCCGGACAAGGCGATCGACTTGGTCGACGAGGCGGGCGCCCGTTTGCGCATCCGCCGGATGACCGCGCCCCCGGAGCTGCGGGAGTTGGACGAGAGGATCAGCGAGCTGCGCCGCAACAAGGAGTCGGCTATCGACGACCAGGACTTCGAGAAGGCGGCGGCCCTGCGCGACCAGGAGTCGAAGCTCGGCGAGGAGCGCAGGGCGAAGGAGGCCGCTTGGAAGGGCGGGGAGTCCGATGAGATCGCCGAGGTGACGGACCATGAGATCGCCGAGGTGCTGGCCATGTCGACGGGCATCCCCGTCGTGCGCCTCACGCAGACTGAGACCTCGAAGCTGCTGCGCATGGAGGACGAGCTGCACAAGCGCGTGATCGGTCAGGACGAGGCCGTCAAGGCGCTGGCGCAGTCGATCCGCCGCACGCGCAGCGGCTTGAAGGACCCGAACCGCCCCGGCGGCTCGTTCATCTTCGCGGGGCCCACGGGCGTGGGCAAGACCGAGTTGGCGAAGGCGCTCGCGGAGTTCCTCTTCGGCGACGAGGACGCCCTCGTCCAGCTGGACATGTCGGAGTTCTCCGAGAAGCACACGGCGTCGCGCCTCTTCGGGGCGCCCCCCGGCTACGTCGGTTACGACGAGGGCGGGCAGCTGACGGAGAAGGTGCGCCGCAAGCCGTTCTCGGTGGTGCTCTTCGACGAGGTGGAGAAGGCCCACCCGGACATCTTCAACTCTCTGCTGCAGATCCTGGAGGAGGGCCGGCTGACTGACTCCCAGGGCCGCAAGGTGGACTTCAAGAACACGGTCATCATCATGACGACCAACCTGGGCACGCGCGACATCAACAAGGGCGTGCTCACGGGCTTCCAGTCCTCGGAGCACCAGACGCACGACTACGCGCGGATGAAGTCGAAGGTGTCGGAGGAGCTCAAGCAGCACTTCCGCCCGGAGTTCCTCAACCGCGTGGACGACACGATCGTGTTCCCGCCGCTGCAGAAGGACGAGATCAAGCAGATTGTGGATCTGATGATCGCGAAGTTGGCGAAGCGGATGGAGGCCCAGGACATGCACCTGCAGCTGTCCGACGGGGCGCGCGAGCTCTTGGCGGATCTGGGCTTCGACCCGGTGCTGGGGGCGCGCCCGCTGCGCCGCGCGATCCAGCGCGAGATCGAGGACTCCCTGTCGGAGCGGATCCTGTTCGGGGAGATCCAGCCCGGCCAGGTCGTCACAGTCGGTGTCGAGGGCGAGGGCAAGGAACGGAAGTTCACCTTCAACGGCCAGTGACGGTGATGCCCAGCGGAGGGCCCGCTCTGGTGCGGGCGGCGCCGCGCAGTTCCGAGCCCACGTCTCGCACTCCGCGTCCACCTCGGCGCTGACGGGTGCCGACGGGGTTCCGAGGAGGGCGCCCTGCGCAGGAACAACCTGTGCGGGGCGCCGCTTCTCCCCTTATGCCGCACACAAGGGCCGGGATTAGGCAACAGGGCTCCGCACACAAAGGCAGAATCAGGCCGTTGTGTGCGGAGGGTGAAATCAGGGTCCTTGACCGGGGGAGGGGGCCGTCCGCTGCAGCGGAATCACGGGTGCCCGGCCTGCCCCTGTTAGCGGCGCACCGCCCCAGCGCCCCCGCCTTTGCCGCGGCGCGCCGTCGCGGCCCGGGGCCGCGGTTGACGCAGCCAGCGGATGATGGTGAGGATCATGGCCGCGGCGATCCCCCCCGCTGTGACGACCAGTGTGACGCGCTGGATGTGGGGCCCATAGTTGACGGAGAAACCTGGCGGGGAGGCGGCGACGACGGCCAGGGGCACGGAGGTTTTGCCATCGGGGCGCGGGGGGCCGGGGATCATCGTGTTCAGGTCGAGGGCGAGCGCCGCGCTGGGGGCGACGATGCCCCATCCGTCCAGTGCGGAGTGCTCTCCGGGATTGGGGCGCAGGGCGGTGGCGGTGAGGCGGTACTTCCATTCCTCGGGGGTTTCTTTGGGGTGGGCGGAGGCGACGAGGGCGGCGATGCCCCCGACGTAGGCCGCCGAGTACGAGGTGGCGGGGGTGTCCGCTGAGAAGATGCAGTCGCCGCCGCCCATGAACGCGGAGTGGACGTTGGAGCCGGGCGCGGTGATGTCGATGGTGTCGCCTTGGGCGTTGGTGTCGGCGTGCGTGCCGTCGGGGTTGATGGCCCCCACTGAGAGCGCCTCCGGATAGGCCGCGGGGTAACGGGGGGCTGTGATGGCGTCGGCGTTGTTGGTTCCAGCGGACGCGACCACCAGGGAGCCCGCTTTGGTCGCGTCTATCACGGCGGCTTGGAGTTGGGGCGAGTCGTTGGGCGTGGACTGTGCGACGACGATGATCCGCGCGCCTGCCTTCGCGGCCGCAGTGATTCCTTGGGCCATGCGGTCGATGCGCGGGCCGTTGCCGGCGTCCTGGGTTTCTTTCTCGGTGTCGCGGTAGACGCGGATGGGCAGGATCTTGGCGGCGGGGGCGACGCCTGTGAGCCCGGATCCTTTGATGGTCCGGGCCCCGATGAGGCCGGCGACGATGGTTCCGTGGCCGTAGGTGTCCACGCGGCCGTCGGCTTCGCCCGTGAGGTCGACCCCGGTCAGCAGTGCCCCGCCGCTGAAGTGGGCGTTGGTCGATTGGACGCCGGAGTCGACGACGGCGACGGTGACGCCGCCCCCCTCGGAGGTCTTCCAGGCGTTGCGCAGGCCGAGCTGGTTGATGATGGCGGTCTGGGCGGGGATCAGCTGGGGTTTGTCGGCGCTGCACGCCTCGCCCTCGGCATCGGGTTGTGCGGCGGGCTGGACGGCTATCCCGGTGGTTCCGGCGACGGGGCCGTTGGGCGTGCTCGAGGAGGTGGGGACCCCTGCCCAGACTTGCGCGTTGGACAGGGTCGCGCCTCCTGGGATGAGGCGCTGCCAGGCGACGGGGATCGTGACGATGTCGTTGGCGGTCCAGCCGAGGCGGGCGATGGTGTCGTCGGCGTTCTCGCCCAGGGGGTGGGCGGCTCCGACGTCAGAGACGAAGACGGTGGCCCCCAGGGCGCCGCCGTCGGTGAAGCGGACGAGAGCCCCCGAGCCTCCGGCGACCATGACTTTGGGGCCGTTGGCGGCGGGGTTGGTCCCCGTGGATCCGGATGTCACGTCGGAGGTGCCGACGCCGAGGTCGCCCGCAGAGGGCTCGGAGGACGGCGTGGCTCCGCTGTTGGACGGGGTTTCGTCAGCGGGGGCGAGGGCGCTCAGCGGCACGGTGCTGAGCCTCGCGGTGGGGGTGGTGCCCGTCAGGTCCAGGGTCGCGCAGGGCGCGTTGGCGGGATTGGGCGCGCTGATGGTGGCGGGCCAGTCGGTGGGGCCCACGCCTTTGGTGTCGATGGTGAGGGTGGCCAGTTCGGCGACGGGGACGGTGGTGGGCTGAGCCAGCGCGGGCGAGCCGAGGGCGTAGAGGGCGGCGGTCACTTCGGTGAGGGGGGCGATGGTACTGGCGGCGGTGACGATGTACTTGCGGGCGTCGCCCTGGGCGGCCAGCACGGAGCCGATGACTGGTGACGACACGGAGGCGGGCAGTCCTGTGACGGGGGTCCCGGCACGGTCGATGACGAGCGGTCCCATGGGGGTGCCGTCGGCGAAGACGGCGATCCAGGACGAGTCCACTTCGACGATGCCGTAGGACTCGAGCCCGAGGGCGATGAGGACGCCGGACAGGGCGGAGTCGTCGATGCGGTACTTGGCGTTGCCGGCGACCAGGTAGGCGGTTCCCTCGGATCGCACCAGGGCGGTCCCGTTCTCGACGAGGGACTGGGGGGCGCCGGCGACCCAGGTGCGTGTCACGGTGCCGATGGCGCAGGCGGTCCACTGGTCGGAGCGGAGGTGCTCGGAGGTGGGGACGTCGTCAGGGGCGCCGAGGATGCCGATGGGCGTGCCCCTGGGGATCTCGGCGAGCGCGCTGGCAGAGACCGAAGAGGTGGCCATTTCGCCAGGGGGGCTGGCCAGGCGCGCGGTTGTGATGTTGCCGAGGGGCAGCAGGGTGCCCTTGGAGGTGTAGTATCGCTCACCGGAGTCTTTGACGGTGATGAGCATTCCGTTCTCCCAGTTGTCGGGCAGCGCGGGCGCGAATTTGCCCAGCAGGGCGGCGGCGACGACCATGATGACCGCCAGGATCGCGCCGACGGCGATGGGGCCGGTCATGGAGGTGGGCTCGGTCTCCTGCCCTCCGGGCAGGCCCATGGAGAACACGGTGGTGAGGCGCCGCCTCTGGTAGCGCTGGGCATTGAGGAGATCTTTGTTGGATGCCATGGTTCAGAACAGCTCCCAGCACATGATGACGAGGGGGAAGGCGCCGACGAGGCCGACGAGTTGGAGGGCGCCGGCCACGCGGGAGAGCGTCGGGCGGGCGCCGGGCGCGACGACTGCGAACGCGAGCAGCAGGAAGCTGGCGATGAGCCCGGCGGCTGCGGCGACGGGGACGGCCGCGGGGTGGGTGGACGCGGCGGCGAAGCACGCGAAGGCGATGAGCGCGGTTCCTGTGATCGTGTGGATGAGGACCTCGGCGCGTGAGCGCTGGGTCCTGGCGGTGAGTGTGAGGACCAGGCCGATCGTGGCGACCAGGGCGATCCCCCACGGGTCCGCTTGGAGGTCGAGGGTTTGGCGCGCCGGGTTGCCCGCCTCCGGTACGGACTGGAGCGTCGATCCGAACACCGTGAGCGCGCAGGTGAGGGGGAGGGCGGCTGCGGCTCCGGAGGCGACGGAGAGCACGGCGACGCGTGCGGCGCGGAACCTGGGGGCCACTGTGGCCGCGCGCAGTCCGCCGCCCTGCATGGCGCCAGTGGAGGCGACGTCGAGGGTTTGGGGGCGGGCGACCACCAGAGCGGGCGCGAGGAGCAGGATGACCGCGAGGATGAGGGAGATGAGCGCTGCGGGCCCGCTGGGCACCGAGGGGAAGGCGAGGATGCAGAATCCGATGAGTGTGAGCGCGATGCCGACGGTGGCAGGGGCGATGGCGCTGACGCGCAGGGCCCCCGGCAGGACGAATGTCGCGATGGAGGAGATGGCGATGACGATCCCGCCGGCGATCCAGGCCCCTCCGGGTGTCGTGGCGTCGGCGAAGGAGACGGCGGCGCCGCCGCCGAGCAGGGGGGCGGTGTGCGCCAGTGCGAGACCGCCGGCGGGGCTGGTCCGTGCGACCAGGGCGGCGACTCCCGTGGCGATGACGGCGGCGAAGCCCGCGATGAGGGCGCTGAGCAGGTTCTGACCGGATGTGGCGACCAGGTAGGCGGTGAGGACCAAGAGGGTCGTGGACACCCCCGTGGCCAGGGCGGTGGCGGAGGTGCTGGTCCACGCGGGCACGTTCTTCTCGACTTGGTCGCCGATGGCTTCGACGGGGTCGTCGTAGACGCGGGGAGGTGCGGGGTCCTGGACCTGCGAGAGGGTGAGGGTCGCCCCGGGGCCCACCTTCTGGGAGGCCAGGGTCTGGGAGTAGGAGAGCTCGCGGGAGCCGTACAGGACCGAGATGGGGCGCTCGAGGCTCGGGGAGCCCTCTTCGAGGGCCTGGGCGAGAGCGGGCGCCAGTTCCGCGAGGATCATCTGCGATGGGACGGTGATATCGGCCGTGCGCCGCCCGTACGCGACTGTGATCGGAATCAAGAGCGGGCCTTGATCGGTGGGGGCCATATCTGTTCCTTCTTCCTTCCCCTCACGAGTCTAGGGGATCCATCGTTCGCATACCGAATGGTAAAATAATCGGAATTATTCTTAGGGGCTATACATTGGGCGGGGGACGTGCATATAGTAGACCCATCGGAGCGCCGGCGCATCGCACGGTTACCGAGAAAAATTGACCGATTGCAAGAGGGAGAGGAACCTCATGGCTGGAAACTCAGGGATGCAAGTAGGTGAGGGCGCCATCCAGCAGGCCGCCAACACCATCTCCGAGGCGCAGGGCAGTTTGCAGGCCCGCCTCAAGAGGCTCGAGGGCGACCTGGCGAATGTGGGCGCAGTGTGGCAGGGGCCTGCTGCGCAGCGCTTCGGCCAGCTCATGCAGCAGTGGAGGGATAACGCCGACAAGACGACGAACGCCCTGAGCGAGTTCGTTGAGAAGCTCGGCGGCGCCTCGCGCGCCTACTCGCAGCAGGAGGAGGACCTGGCTGCGGACATGGGCAGGTACACCAGCGCCCTGTGATCGTTAATGCCAAGACAAGGAGAATGTGAATCATGAGTGACGGAGTTCTGGTACAATTCGCCCACCTGGCCCAGGTGGCGGCTGACATCAAGACCGGTTCCCAAGACATTGAGCAGATCCTCAATGATATGGATACCGAGTTGCAGAAGGTGACATGGGAGGGCGAGGCCCAGGCGGCCTACAACGAGTCGAAGATGAAGTGGAACGAGGGAATGACCGAGTTGAAACGGATCCTCGGCGAGGTCGGCGGGGGCGTGGACGCCGCCGTGCAGAAGTACCAGGAAATGGAGCAGCGTCAGAGGCAGAACTGGGCCTAGCGGCACGCGCCCCAGTTCGTCGGCGTGCCCGTCCTGCATAGCGTCGTGAGACGAGCGGGCGGGCTGGGTGTGGGACGGTTCCAACCGTCCCACACCCAGAGCCTTTAGTGTCCATTTATGGATTCAAAACAGTTTGAAAGGAGAGGGCTATGGCTGGTGGAGCCGAGGGGACTGGCGGGATCGACCCGGACCAGGAGAACGGTGCCCGCACGAGAACGGCGGGCGGCGTTGATGCGCTGACAGGCGCGCAGAACGATGGCCTGAAAGCCATCGAACGTGAGCAGACATCGCTCAAGTGGGGATCCGAGGCGGGGCCGACGGCGATCTGCGGGAAGTACAAGTCCTTGCTGGACGCCACGAGCACGAACCTTGACACACGTATCACGCAATTGCGTGAAATGCTCAAGAATTCGGAGACTCAAGTGGCGAACTACGAGGAGAACGACGCCGAGATCGCGGAAAGCTTCAGGAAAGCGGCGAGTGGGTTGGGCGGCGGCCCAGACTACAGCCCGACGACGACGCCGTCGATGACTCCAGGAACTCCCTCTGCTTCTGCAGAGTCGGGGTACGGTACGTCGGCGCCCTCGTCGTCGTCGTCGGGATACGACGCGTCGACGTCTTCGTCTGCTCCCTCCACGCATAAACCGTCCGCTACTTATGCGATTTAGGAGTCTGTTCAAGTTATGCGGCGCAATGGACTTGAGCGGCGGTTAAAACGCATATGACGGTGTTTGCGCGTCGTTGAACGTTTCACCGTTTGTGACTTTTTGGAAGAGGAAGGAGTAATAGTGAGCGACGATTTGGAGCAGGGTACGTGTGTAGCGGAACTGACGCCTTATATGCGCCTGCAGGCAGTGGCTGATCTGCATTATGATGACACGGAGGATGAGAAGGCCTACCAACTTGTCATGGACAAGATCAAGGAGTGCTCGGATCTAGTGACGGAGTACGAGCGGAACAACGGGTACCATTCGCAGGATGTGCGCTCGGCGATCAGCGAGTGGGCTAAGAACTTCCGTAATGATCTGCAACAGACCCGGAACCAGTTGGAGGAGGGGCACCGGTCGGTGGTTCAAGCACGGGCCGTCATGCGCGATGCGCGCGATAAGTTCAATACGAATGTGGCAGATGATGTCCTTACTCCTGACGAGAGGTGGTGGAAGGACAGTCTGACGGATATGGGGGATGCCATAGTTAGTTGGACCGGTCCGGACGGAAATATATTTTATGCCGCTGCGGATTGGTTTTTTGGTGAATTGGAAGATGAGCGTGAAAAGACGCGCAACAATTACTGTCAGAGCGTCCTCGATCAGCTGAATGATCAGCTCAATCAGGGTGCCGACGGCATGCAGGCGAACATTGACAAAGGCGGGCAGAACACTGGCGGCGACTACTCGCCCACCACCGCCATGCCGGGGATCACCGACCCGAACGAACTCGGCGCCGGTGGTATCGGCGGCCTGGACGGCTACGATCCCACTGGTATTGGTGGTGGCTCTGGTGTCGGCGGCTATGATCCCAGTGGCTTAGGCACCGCGGGTTCCCTCACTGGTTCCAGTGGCTTAGGCGCCGCGGATTCCCTTGGCGGTTCCACCAGCGACAGTCCTTACGCGGCTGGAAATGCCGACTGGATGTCGGACGGATCTCAGCAATCAGGGATTTCCCCGGGCGATCTTTCCCATGCGAATGCTGACGGCCTGGACGGCGGTGGCCTGGTAGGCCGTCCGATCAATCAGACAGTGACTCCCAATGGCCTCGTTGGTGGTTACACTCCGCCCTCTGCCACGAATTTCTCCGATCCCAAGTGGGACCCGTCTTACAAAATCCCCTCCAGTGTGACCGATATGTCCAAGGCGGCGTCCGCTGGCGCTTTGGGCGCCGGTGCCGCTAGTGCCCTGAAGGGCCTCGCTGGAGCTGGCGGGCTCGGAGCGGCCGGTGCCGCTGGTGCTAAGGGCGGTGCCGTCGGCCTTGCTGGCGCTGGTCTCAAGGGCGCGGGCGCCGGTCTCAAGGGCGCTGCTGGGGCCAATGGTGCGGGTATGATGGGCATGGGAGGCGCGGGTGCCGGCGCGGGCGCTCCCGGCGACGACAAGAAGAAGAAACGCCGTGGCTTCTCCGGCCTGTTCTCCGACCAGACCGATGACACGGGCCCGGTATGGGATCCGGCGCACGGGCCGGGTTCGGAGGACGACGGCGTCGTATTCGAGATCGACCTGGACGAGTGGGGGCTGTGAGGATGAAGTGTGAGCGCGCGGCCCGTGTCGGCGACCCTGTTGTCGGCGCGGGCCTCGCCCGCGTCATGGTTGCGATGGGCCTTGCCGTGGGGCTGTGCCTCACGGGCGCGCCTGGTGCGCGCGCAGTCGATGAGATCACAACGCAAGGGTACGTGGCGGCGTTGGGCGTGGACAACGAGGTGGCATCGGGGTTCACCGGCAAGGGCATCAAAATCGGTGTGATCGACGGTCCGGCGGACACGAGTATGCCCGAGATCCAGGGGGCCAGCATCACGGTCAAACCGATGTGCTCGTTCACCGCGACGGATGAAAGCCGTTCACACGCGACGGCGATGGTGTCGATCCTCGCCGCACGGGGTTACGGGGTCGCGCGCGGGGCGGAGATCATCAACTACGCCACGCCGTCATCAGCCGATACTTACGGGGCCGAATGCGAGCGCAGTAACATTGACGACGCGATCAATGCCGCAGTCGCCGACGGGGTGCGTGTGATCTCGATATCCCTTGGCGGTGGTGATCTCGTGCGACTCGCACGCGAAGCGGTTGCGGGCGCGATTGCGCGCGGTGTTGTCGTGGTCGTGGGCACTGGCAACGACGGTGCGCAGGATCCCGCTGATTCTTTGGCGTCGGTGAATGGGACTGTGGGCGTGGGGGCGTCGGATTTGAATGGCAATATGCAGAATTTCTCCAATTACGGGCGCGGCCTGACGGTTCTGGCCCCAGGGGACAGGATCACCCGGCACAAGCTGGGCACTGGTCAGATCGTTGATTCATGGGGCACGTCGTACGCGACTCCCATTGTCGCGGGGTTCCTTGCGGTGTCGATGCAACGGTGGCCCGAGGCGACGGGGAACCAGATGGTGCAGTCGTTGGTCCATTCGGCGACGAAGGGCCCCACGGGGCAGCCGTTGCTCAGCCCGAACGGTCTGGACACAACCGATCCGACCCAGTTCCCGGACGAGAACCCCCTCCTCGACAAGTTCCCGGGGAGCGAGCCCAGCGCTCAGACGGTGGCGGACTACAGCGACGGCGTCCTGGCGACTGAATCGGTGTTCGACAGCGATGCCGCATACGTGTACCGGGGCGTGGACGCGGAGGTCGCCCGCGCGCACCCGGACCGCTCCGCCCTGGGCACCTCTCCCCGCTACCACAAGAAGAAGGGCGAGTAACGCGGAGCGGCGCGCGGCGCGGCACTGGACGCGCGCCGCTCTCATTAGACCGCCTGGCGGATCGCGTCGAAGAGCCCCGACGCGTAGACCGACGACGGCAGCACCACGACCATGGCGAATGCCTGGAGCACGTCGAGAAGACGGCCGGCCAAAGGTGAGGCCGATTTCTTGCGCGTGTCGCGGACGAGGAAGAGCACAACCAGCAGGAAAGCGGCGCACGAGAGCAGGGCGGCCGAGCCGCCGGGAACGCCGGCCGTCACTCCAGCGGAGGCGGCGACGGCGGAGGCGAGTGCGGCGGACGAGGCGATCAGGAGCATCCGCGACGCGCCGCGCTGTCCGCGCGCTGCGAAACCGAGGGATAGGGCGCCGCTCACGATCGTCGCCAGGGCCGCGCGCCCGTGCCACTCCTGTGTGCCCAGGTACGCCCCGGACCCCATGCCGCCCAGCACGCACAGCAGGCACGCGAGCGCCACAACCACGTGGGAGCGCACCCGGGCCGAGGCGTACGCCTCGTGGGAGGCGCGCGCGTTCATCGCCTTCGGCTTCGGCGGCTCTTGCTGGCGCCCCGGCAGCGCCACGGTCATCACCTCCCTGATGTCGATGAGCACGAAGGACCCGGCGCGTACAGTCAGCTGGGGCGAGAGCCACACCAGCGCCGCTCCTGCTGCGACCGCCAGGAACGCTGGGTGCGCCACCAGGGAGTTCCCGAGGATCATGAGGGTGGCGCACACGGTTGCCACGGCCCATGCCGCGCGGGGAACGGAGATCGCGTCCTCCACGCCCTCCACGCGCCGCACTCCGTAGGACAAGCAGTACAACAACCCGCCCCACGTCACGACGATGGGGGCGACGGCGGAGCCCACCGGATTGTCCGCCGGAACGATCTGCAGGCACGCCAGGCCGAACACGAGGCTGGCCGCCGCCACGCACTCCGTCCGCGCCCAAGCGGGGGCGATGTACCCGAGCACCAGCGCGTAAAAAACGCTCAGCGAGCCGAAGGCCAACCGGGACACCGGGTCGGGCTGCCACCCCCACACGAAGGGGCTCGCCAAGACGAACACCTCGACGAGCACCACTACCAACGCCGACCCCACCAGGGTCCCCGCGGATACAGCCCGGGCGCGCGAGGGGGAATCAGCCTCCGCCCCGGAGCTCTCGTGCGGGCTCCGGAATGGCCACCCCTCCTGGGAGAGCATCGCGGAGGGGTCCGCGACGAACACGATGACGTCCCCCGCCGCCACCTCGAACCCCACGCGGTCCGTCGGTTTCACCGCAGAGCCCGAGACCCGGCACAGGTGGACCCATGCGGGATCCACGCCCACCGAGCCGAGGGCCTCAGAAAGCGGGGTTCCCTGGGAGGCCGCGCAATCGCGCAAGGACGCGTCGGGCAGGCGGAGTGTGAAGGGCACCAGCAGATCTGACACGTCGCTCCTGTCTCTATTGTCTTTCATGACATACGGTTAGGATTCGCCGCTCCGTGTATTCTTCCACGTGTGCGGCGCCGTGTGCCAGTGCTGCCCGCGGCTCGTCCGCTCCCGCAGCGCCGCGGGACCACGGGGAGGGCCGGGCGGTTCCAGCAGGTATAATCAACCGGTAAAAATGTGTATCCGGAGGAGACATGGCGCGACTGGCCAGGAAGAAACAGGAATCCCTCAGGAAGAAGCAGGAACCTGAGGCCGTTGAGGAGAGCATTCCCACGCGGCCCCAGGGCGAGCTCGTCCTGGAGCCGCCGCCGGACCGTGAGGAGCCCCCCAACGCGTCCAACCTGCTCACCTCCATCGTCCCCATGCTCGGCTCGGTCGGCATGATGGCCTTCATGGCCCTCTCCCAAACGAACAACCCCAGGATGCTCTTCATGGCCGGGGCGATGGTCTTCGCGATGGTCTCCATGGTCGGCATGCAGATGTACCGCCAGGTCAGCACCTACCGCGCGAAGGTCGCCGACATGCGCGGAGAGTACCTGGCCTACCTGGCCGACACGCGCAGAGCCGTGCGCGACATGGCCAAGCAGCACTACCAGTACCTGCAGTACACCCTTCCCGAGCCCGACTCCTTGGTTCTGCTGGCCGAATCCGGGGCCCGCGTGTGGGGGAGGCGCACACAGGACGCCGGTTTCCTCAACGTCCGTCTCGGGCAATCCCAGCAGAAGCTCTCGAAAACCCTCAGGGCCCCGGAGATCGGAGTGCTCGCGAACCCCGATGTCGTCTGCCAGTCCGCCGTCGCGCGGTTCGTCGATGTCCAGTCCAACCTGGGTCTGGCCCCGTTCGGGGTCTACCTGGAACTCTTCCTCACCGTCGAGCTGTGCGGTCCCCGGAGGTACACCGAGGCGCAACTGCGCGCCATGGTCGCCCACTTGGCCGTCATGGTCCCGCCCGCGGATCTACGGATCGCCGTCCTGGCGGGCGAGGACACCATTGACCTGTGGGATTGGGTGAAATGGCTGCCCCACTCCCGCTCCGAGGACGTGGAGGACGCGGTGGGCCCGGCCCGCATGGTCTCGACGAGCGCGGAGGAGCTCGACGAGCTCATGGGCCCCAGCGTAGAGACGCGCGGCGAGTACCGGCGGGAGACCGTCGGAGGCGGGCCCAGGCCCCATATCCTCCTGATCGTCGACGGCGCCGAATACCCGTCGGACTGGATCCCCATGTCGGAGAAGGGGATGGAGAGCCTCACGCGGGTCGTCATCAGAACGACGTGGGAGGATTTGGAGACGCCGACCACCCTCAGGCTCATCCTGCGCGCGGGCAAAGGCGAGAAGGTCGTCGACGGGAAGCGCTCCGTGGTGCCGATGCCCCTCGGCCAGATCGTGCAGCAGGACACCACGCCAGTCATGTACCGTCCCGATCAGATGAGCATCGGTGAGGCAACGGCTGTCGCCCGGCGCCTCACGCGCTTCACCGAGGGAATGGCCCAGGCTGTCACCACCAAATCGGAGAAGAAGGCTTCCGCCGACCTCATGGACCTGCTGGGGCTGGGGGACGTGCGCCTCTTCGATCCGGACAAGCGCTGGCGCTACCGCAAGGGCCGCGAGTACCTGCGCGTCCCCTTCGGCCTGACCGACTCCGGGTCGCCCATCATTATCGACATCAAGGAATCGGCGAAGAACGGCATGGGCCCCCACGGCATGCTCATCGGCGCCACGGGCTCCGGCAAGTCCGAGGTGCTGCGCACCATGGTGCTCGCCATGGCCCTCACCCACGACCCCATCCAGCTCAACTTCGTCCTCGTCGACTTCAAAGGCGGCGCGACCTTCGCCGGCATGGACACCCTGCCCCACGTGTCCGCCATGATCTCCAACCTCGAGGAGGAGTCCTTCCTGGTCGCCCGAATGGAGGAGGCCCTCCAGGGCGAGATGAGCAGGCGCCAGGAACTGCTGCGGGCCGCTGGGAACTTCGCCAAAGTCGAGGAGTACGAGAACGCGCGCCGCGCAGGCAAGCACGACGGCCCGCCCCTGCCCGCCCTCTTCGTCATCATCGACGAGTTCTCGGAGTTGTTGGTCGCCCACGCCGACTTCATCAAGGTCTTCGAGGCCATCGGCCGCCTGGGCCGGTCCCTCTCCGTCCACCTGCTCTTCGCCTCGCAGCGCATCGACACGAAGGCCGGCGATCTCATGTCGCACATCTCCTACCGGATCGGCCTCAAGACCTTCTCCGCGGGCGAGTCCCGTTCCATCATCGGCTCGGACGCCGCATTCAAACTTCCGCCGCTGCCCGGATCCGGGTACTTGCTGGCCGGTGGTGAGGAAATGGTGCGTTTCCGCGCCTCGTACGTGGCCGCTCCGCCGCGCAACGCGGTGAAAGTCGCCGACGAGGCGGCTTCGGAGGACGAGCAGGTCCGGCACATCCTGCCCTTCCTGGCCGACAGGGTCGGATCCGATGAGGCGGTCGTTATCGAGAGGAAGGCACTGCCCTCCTCCCAACAGGCGGGCCGGGAACGCCAACCGGGATCGAAGGTCCCACCGTCGGGCGCCGCGCCCGTGCCGGAGGCGGAGGCCGCGCCCGACTTCTCCCAGTACGCCGACATGAGCCAGCTCGACATTGCCGTGAAACGGATGGAGGGACACGGACTGGCCGCGCACAAGATCTGGCTGGAGCCTCTGGACACGCCCCCCACGCTGGACATGCTTTTCGGGGACCTGGCTGCGGATCCACGCCTCGGACTGGTGTCGCAGACGTGGCGCGGGAAGGGGCCCCTGCGGATCCCGATGGGCATCGTGGATCTGCCCCGTCAGCAGAAGCAGGAGCCCCTCGAGTACGACTTCTCCGGCGCCAAGGGCCACGGAATCGTGGTCGGCAGCCCGATGACCGGCAAATCCACGGCCTTGCGCAGCCTTGTCATGTCCCTGGCCCTCACCGCCTCACCGTTGGAGGTGCAGTTCTACGTCCTGGACTTCGGCGGGACCTTCTCGTCCATGCGGAATCTGCCGCACATCGCGGGTATAGCGGCTCGCGGCGACAACGAGCGCGCGACTCGTATTCTGGCGGAGATCGAGGCCATTCTGGCGGACCGCGAGGCGTACTTCCGCAAGAACGGCATCGACACCATGAGCGACTACCGCCGAATGCACGCGGCCGGCGAGGCGGACGACGGCTACGGCGACGTGTTCCTCATCTTGGATGGATGGGCCACCTTCAAGGAGGAGTATGACGGCGAGGACCGGCGCGTGGGGCGCATGATGGAACGCGCCCTGAACTTCGGCGTCCACCTGATCGTCGGTGCGGGGCGCTGGCTCGACCTGCGCATGGACATCCAACCCCTTTTCGGAACGAAGATCGAGTTGCGCGTCGATGACGAGTCCTCCTCGATCATCGACCGGCAGGCCAAGAAGAACGTGCCCGTCGACCGCCCGGGCCGCGGCCTCGACATGGACGCGCACCAGATGCTGCTCACCTTGCCGCGTATCGACGGGGACCGTGACCCCGAGACCCTCAGTGAGGGGGTGCGCAAGTCGATCACCATGATCAATTCCGCCGCGAGGGGCATGCACGCGCCGCGCCTGCGGCTGTTGCCCGAACGGGTCGGAGTGCGCGAACTGCTGGCCGCCATCCCCGAGCTCAGCCGTCCGATGGCCGAGCTGGAGGCCGAGTACACCCGCGCGCTCGCCGAGGAGGCCGCCGCCGCGCGGGCGGCCGCCCCCGAGGGGGAGGAAGTCGAGGAGGCGCCCCTGGAGAAGCCCCCGGTCCCACTGCACGACAAGTGCCTGGTACTGGGCGTGGAGGAGCGGCGCCTCGGACCATTGGTCTTCGACCCCCTCAAGGACCAGCACATCTTCACGATCGGCGACGGCGAGTCGGGTCGGAGTTCGTTCATCCGTCTGATGGCGCACGAGATCATGCGCACCAACACGCCGAAAGAGGCCAAGCTGGTGGTTGTCGATCCCCGCCGTTCCCTGTTGGGCGAGATCCCTGACGAGTACCTGCTCGCCTACCTCTCGCTCAACGACGACATCGAATCGGAGCTACGGGCCATCGCGTCGGCGATCACGAAGAAGCGCGCTCCGGGCAAGGACGTGACCGTCGCGCAGTTGCGCGACCGCTCGTGGTGGTCGGGCCCCGAGGTCTGGGTGCTCGTCGACGACGCGGAGATGCTGACGAGCGGTATGAGCAACATGCTGCAGCCGCTCGACTCGCTACTGGCCCAAGCCAGGGACGTGGGTCTGCACATGGTGCTGGCGCGGCGCACGGGCAGCGGCGTCATGAGCGATCGATTCGTCACGAAACTCCGCGAACTCGGTGGGACCGGCCTGATCCTCTCGGGCAATCCCGACGACGGAACAGTCATCGCGCGCGTGAAGGCCGTGCCCTCGAGGCCGGGGCGCGCGCAGGTCGTGGCGCGCAGTTCCAGTGTTTACCGCGCGCAGATCGCGTGGCAACCGCAATCGGAGTGAAACAGGATCGAATGCGGGCCCGGTAGAATCCTCACTGGAACCGATCAACGAAAGGGCGGCAAGATGGGGACTCATGTGAAGCGGATGGGGGGCGCGCTCGCGGCCGTCGCGGCGGTTTGCGCCCTGGCGGCGTGCGGGCAGCTCGGCGGGGGGGCCTCCTCCAACAAGCCCCTCGACCAGCTCGAGAACCTCGGGGCCGGGACGAAAGCGGACTACCAGAGCCGCATGGACCAGGCGTCGGAGGGGGACAAGCAGAAGATCCTCACCGAGGCGAACCAGGTCGATGCCGTGGTCGGCGCCGAACTGGTCCTCGACGACCCCTCGGCGAAAGGCGGGAAGTTCCAGCTCAAGGACGATAAGACGGTCGTCATGGACCAGAGCATCGCCCCCTTGATGTCCAACGCCACCAACTGGCGGGTCGGGGACCGGTCCATAGACCTGTGCACGGACGCCGACTGCGAGTACTACTCGTCGTGGACGGTCGCACCGAAGACCGGGTCGGGGGGCGGCGGCCTCAGCGGCTACACGCTGACGCTGCTCATCGAGAACGAGGCGGAGGCCGCCAACGTCAATGTGACCAGGGAGTTCGCCCTGGGCAAGTGAGGCCCGCGCGCGGGCGGCGCGGGCCGTCCCGTGCCCTGCCCGAAGGCCTCCTCGTCCCTCGGGCCGAGCCCCTGTGCGGCCGGGCCCGGCCGCTGGTGCCGTCGATGGCGGGCGCAACAGGCCCCCGCCCTCGGATCCCACCTGGTGAGACAATTCATTATTTGATTACTTTCACTTCCGTTGTGGCTGGTGATCGGGGCGAAAGTCCGCCTCGGGGGCGCGCCCGCTCCGGCATGATGGGCAGTGGTCGGATTTGTCGAATGGCAGTGGGACCCCGCGTTAATTAGTGTGTACCCCGGCCCGAAACGCTTACCTGGCAACTCTCTATGGAGTAACGACTCGTGCGACACTAGGGAGACGGGCCTGAAATCCGACCAGCGGCACGTGATGAAAGGTGGGGATGCGCTGTGAGAGGCATGAAGCGCCGGATGCCTGCGCTGTTCGTCATCGCTGTGGTGCTGTTCGTGTCGGTCCTTGGTCTTTTGTACAAGGGCATGGAGGTCACCCACGTCGATGTGGACGACGGCGGCATCTGGGTCATCGACAAATCCAAACAGATGGTCGGCCATCTCAACTACGACGCCCGTGTCCTCGACGGCGCCCTGAGGGCGGAGTCCGCGAACTTCGACATCGGGCAGGCCGGCGAGACGGTCACTATGACGGACCGGGCGACCTCGACGATCGCCCCCATCAACGTCACCGCCGTGGCGCTCGGCTCGGCGACCCCGCTCCCCTCGGGGGCCGTCGCCACACAGGGCGGGGACACCCTCGGCGTCTACAATCCCGCCGAGGGGACCTTCTGGGTGACCAGCGCGAAGGGCCCAGTCGCCGCGGACCTGGGGGACGGGGCTGCGCTCGACAGCGGCGAGGGCGCGGGGGCCTCGACGGTGGCCGTCGACGGTACCGCGTTCTCCCTCAGCGCCTCGGACGGCACTCTGGTCACAGTCGCACCAAAAGGAACCGTCCAGTCGGTCAATAAGTCCCGGATCAAGGGGATCGACCCCGCCGCGACCCTCGCGATGACGGCGGTCGGCAATCATCCGGTCGCATTCGATACCACGGGCAATATTCTGTACTTGCCGAACGGTCAGGCGTACAGCCTCACCGACTACGGCATCGCGCCCGGCGCCGTGCTCCAACAGCCCGGCGCCGACGCGGACTCCGTCTACCTGGCCACCCCCACGAGCCTCGTCGGAGTGCCCCTCAAAGGCGGGGAGCCCTCCGTCGTCGACACGGGCGCCAGCGGGAGCCCCGCCGCCCCCGTGTGGCACATGGGCTGCGCCTACGGCGCCTGGTCCGGCAGCGGCGCCTACCTGCGCTCGTGCGCCGATCCCAGCAAGGACACCAACGACGTCGTCGACACCCTCAAATCCGCTCGCGAAGTCGTCTTCCGCACCAACCGCTCCGCCATCGTCCTCAACGACGTGGCCCTCGGATCCGTGTGGCTGCCCGACGAGAACATGACCATCGTCGACAACTGGGACGAAGTCGAGCAGCAGCTCGCCGAGTCCGAGGAGGAGGAGCAGACCACCGACCTCATCGACGAAGTCGAAGACCCCGAGCGCAAGGAGCAGAACACCCCGCCCGACGCCGAGGACGACGAGTTCGGCGTCCGCCCCGGGCGCTCCACCCTGCTGACCGTCCTGGACAACGACTCCGACTCCGACGGCGACGTCCTCACCGCCCGCGCGACCTCCAGCCCCGGCTTCGGGACGGTCGTCTCCACGCGGGGAGGGCGCGCCCTCCAGATCACCGATGTCGCCGACTCGCAGACGGGGTCCACCAGTTTCACCTACGAGGCCTCGGACGGGCAGGACACCGACTCCGCCACCGTCCGCGTCTCCGTCCACCCGTGGAGCGAGAACGCCGCGCCCGAGCAGAGGACCGTCCCCACCGTCAAGATCGGGCAGGGCGCGCAGATCCAGTACAACGTCCTGGGCGACTGGCGCGACCCCGACGGCGACCAGGTCTTCCTCCAGGACGCCCAGGCCCCCGAGGGCCTCTCCGTCCAATTCGCCGAGGACGGGACCCTGCAGATCCGCGAGCTCGGCGCGGGGGCCGGTCCCAAGACCGTGGACCTCACCGTCTCCGACGGGCGCGCGCAGGGCAAAGGAACGCTCAAGGTCGACGTGCAGGAGCCCGGCAACCAGGCCCCGTCGGCCAACGCCGACTTCTACGTGGCGCGCGAGGGCGAGACCATCACCCTGGACCCGCTGGCCAACGACACCGACCCCAACGGCGATCCCCTGCGGCTCGTCGGGATCTCGGCCCCCGCCTCGGTCACCGCCCTGCCCGACCTGGAGGCCGGGACCATCGACTTCACGGCGACCGCCCAGGGGACCTACCAGTTCAGCTACACGGTCACCGACGGCGCCGATCAGAAGATCGGCATCATCCGCGTCGACGTCATCCCCGCGGACGAGGCCTCCGGGCCCATCGCCGAGGACGACCTGGCGGTCCTGCCCGCGGGCGGATCCGTTCTGGTGGCGCCGCTGGGCAACGACACCGACCCCTCCGGCGGCGTCCTGGTGGTCCAGTCCGTCGACGTCCCCGCCAACTCCGGGCTCGAAGTGGCCCTGCTGGACCGCCACCTGCTGCGCGTCAGCTCGCCAGCGGGGATCGGGGAGTCCGTGTCCTTCACCTACACGGTCTCCAACGGCTACGGCTCGGCCACGGCCCGGGTGCTCGTCGTCCCCGGCTCCGAGACGAACTCCTCCCTGCCGCCCGTCCTGCAGCCCGACACCGTCAAGGTGCGCGTCGGCGACGTCGGCACCGCCTCCGTCCTCGACAACGACCGCTCGCCCGGGGGGCTCAGCCTCTCGGTGGAACCCACCCTGAACTACGAGGCGAACCCCTCGGTCGGCACCCCCTTCGTCACCGGGAACGAGGTCCGCATCGAAGCGGGCGGCACCCCGGGCACGCTTTCCGTCGTCTACTCGGTCATCGACTCCTCCGGGAACACCGCCGCCTCGACGGTCACCTTCGAAGTGGTCCCCGACTCCGAGGCCAACAACCCGCCCAGGCCCAAGGCCCTCACCGCGTGGGCGGCCAGCAAACAGACGACGCGCATCCCCGTGCCATTGGCCGGGGTCGACCCCGACGGGGACTCCGTGTGGCTGGTCGGCACCGACCAGCAGCCCACCAAGGGCACGGCGGTGGTGCGAGACTCCTGGCTGGAGTACACGCCCGCCGAGGGCACCTCGGGCACTGACGTCTTCACCTACGTGGTCGAGGACCGCCGGGGCGCGCGCGGCACCGCGCGGGTCCGCGTCGGCATCGCGCCCCCCGCTTCCCTCAACCAGAACCCCGCTGCCGTGCCCGACACCGTCCTGGTGCGCCCCGGCCGCCAGGTGTCCGTCAACGTCCTGGCCAACGACGTGGATCCCGACGGGGACCCCCTCGCCCTGGACGCGGACGGCCTCACGGCCTCCGACCCCAGGCTGGCGCCCACCGCCTCCGGTGACTTCGTGACGATCACGACGCCCGAGGCCGAGGGGACCTACCTGGTGTCCTACGGCGTCTCCGACGGGCGCGGCGGCAGCTCCCGCGGGCAGTTGACCGCCTACGTCTCCGCGAACGCCCCCCTGAAGGCGCCCATCGCCCGTGACGACTCCCTCTCCTTCGACAGACTGCCCTCCGACGGCTCCGCCGCGCGCGTGCGGGTCACTGAGAACGACGAGGACCCCGACGGCAGCGTCTCCGACCTGGTGGTCACCACCTCCGACCCGGGCGTCGTCGTCGACGGCCAGGACCTGCTCATCACCCCCCAGGCGAGCAGGCGCCTGGTCGTCTACACGGTCACGGACTCCGACTCCCTGTCCAACTCGGCGGTCGTCTCGGTGCCCGGACTGGACTCCACGCCGCCAACGGTCAGATCCGAGGGCATGCCCATCGAGATGAAAGCGGGCGAGAGCCGCACCCTGGCCCTGGCGGACTACACCACCGTGCGCCCCGGGCGCTCGGCGCGCCTGTCGGAGGGCGGATCCATCGTCTCCTCCAACGGCATCGACCAGGCCGCGGCCAACGGGGAGGGCTCCGTGGACGTCCACGCGCGCGAGGGCTTCTCGGGCAGCGCCACGGTCTCCCTCGACGTCTCCGACGGATCCTCCAGCGACTCGGGGGCACTGAGCGCCAGGCTGTCCCTGACCTTCATCGTCCGGCCCGCGTCGAACCAGCCGCCCACGCTCACGCCCACGCCCGTCCGGGTCGGCGCGGGGGAGGACCCCGTCACGCAGAACCTGGCGCTCGCGGTCACCGACCCCGACGGCGCCAACCCCCGGGACTTCGCATACGCGCTGGTGTCCAAGCCCGACAGCGTCTCCGCCTCCGTTTCCGGGACTGCGCTGACGGTGTCGGCCCCTGCGGGGACGGCAACCGGTGCGGCGGGCTCGATCGTGGTGAGCGTCGACGACGGCTCCGGTCCCGTCCAGGCCTCCGTCCCCGTCGAGGTCGTCTCGACGACGAAGCCGAAGATGCAGGTCAGCCCCATCCAACTCGAGGTTGAGCGCAATGGGTCGGTCACCGTGGACGTGGCGTCCAGGAACGTCATCGGCGCCATCGGTCCCGTCCAGGTGGTGGATTCCGGCCCTGGAGTCGCCGCTGGGAGCGCGAGCACCGTGACCTGGAGTGGGACTTCCGTCACCATCACACCCGATCCGGCGAAGGCCGAATTCACCTACCAGTACAGCATCACGGACGCGCCCGGGGACAGCAGCCGCACGGTCTCCAACACCATCACCGTCAAGGTCAGGCAGACCAAGCCCGCTGCGCCCGTCAGCGTCCGCGCGGTGAGCCGGGGCGGCGCCCAGGGGGTCGGAGCCGCCGACCTCTTCATCAAGAATGCGGATCAGGGCGCCGACTTCGTCGTCAAGGGCTACCGGGTGACCGACGTGAACACGGGGACTGGCTACGACTGCGAGCCGCAGATGCCCTGCCTCGTCTCCCCGCTCGGTCCGGGGCCCCACTCCTTCACAGCCGTCGTGAGGACCAACAAGGGCGACTCGGCTCCTTCAGCCCCGTCGAACACCCTCGACTTCTCGCCCGATCCGTCCGGCGTGCGGCGCCTCCAGGTGACTCCGGGCAACGGGAGCCTCACCGCGAGCTGGAGCGCCCCCGATCAGCAGGGCAGCGGCATCATGAACTACGAGGTGGCCGTGACGGGCCGCGGCGGCGACACCGTGCAGGTCCCCCCCTCCCCGACCTGGTACACCATGAACGGACTGACCCCTGGTGAGTCGTACACGGTCTCGGTCGTCGCGATCGACACGAACGACAGGCGCTCGGCGGCGGTCTCCACGCGGGTCACCCTCCCCAGCGCCCCGGAACCCCCCCGTGACCTGAAGGCGATGGTAGTGGGGGGGACCGGCGACGGCACCACCAGCTTCAACGTGACGTGGAAGTTGGGCTCCCACCACTCCTCCGGCTGGGCGAAGGGCGCGGTGTCCGTCGACTCCCGGTCGTACCCGGTCAGCCCGGGGGCGACGCAGAAGGAGGTGTCGGTGCCCTCGGGCAGCTCCGCCACCATCACGGTCACCGTGGTCAACGCGGACGGGTACTCGAACGCGGCGTCGATCAGCGTGTCCACCCTGGTCAAGAACCCGCTGCCCCCGACGGCGCCCGTCCTCAAGCCCACCGGCAACGCCGGTGAGCTGCAGGTCGTGGGCCTGGCCAAGGTGCCCGGCAACGGGTACGAGGCGAGGCAGCTGACCCTGCGCTACGCGCGTTCCGAAGCCGCGTGCGCGGCTGGCGACGAGGTGGAGGACGAGGAGGTCATCGGGGGACTGGGCGCCTCCAACACGCCGGTCACCCTGTTCTTCTGCCAGACCGCCACCGCAGTCGACGCGACCAAGGTCGTCTCGTCCGCCACATCGGCCTCGGGGACCCCCAAGGCCGGCAATGTGCCCAAGTTCAAGGTCAAGGCCAAGGCCGATGGGACGAGCATCAGAGCGACGTGGAACATCCCGGCGGACGCCGACATCGTCAGGGCGCACGCTTCGATCAAGGAGGGGGGCGTTGCGCCCCAGTACGGCTCGCCGCCCCCCACGTCGGCTGTCTTCTCCGGCCTCGCCCCGCTCAACAGGTACACGGTCGTGGTCACGCTGACGAACGCCTCGGGCGCCGAGCGCACCGTCGAGAAGGAAGTGTGGACCGAGGAGGACCCCCAGTACATCGAGGAGGTCTGGGAAGGGCCGGCCAGTTGCTGGGGCACGCCGTGCGGGACGTTCAGGATCTCCGCGACCAGGGCGGACCAGTTCGCCCCGGACGCGACGCTCACGTGCTACGTGGAAACCTATAAGGACGAGGACCACCCGCGCAAGCGCGGCAAGTGGCGGCTCGACGCCAAGGGCAACTGGACTGTGACGGGCCTGCCCACCCAGGCGACCTCAGCGGGCGCTTTCGCGGGCATGGACCGGCATGTGACCAGTTGCTGGGTGGAGGACGATGACGACGACTGAGTGCTCTGTAGCACCTATACTTTGTTGGGAATTATTCCTTGAGGAAGGACATGAATGACGCTCTCGACCGAACAGGCGGGTGAATTCGCGCAGGTCTTCAAAAGCCTCGTCGACGCCATCTCCAGCGCAGTCCTGGACAAGCAGCAGGTCGTGCGCCTCGCGCTCACCTCCCTGTTCTCGGGCGGGCACCTGCTGCTCGAGGACGCGCCCGGAACCGGGAAGACCGCCCTGGCCAGGGCGCTGTCCGCCGTCATCGACGGCTCCCACTCCCGCATCCAGTTCACACCCGACCTGCTGCCCTCCGACATCACGGGCGTCAACATCTACGACCAGTCGAACGGCCGGTGGGTCTTCCGGGCCGGCCCCATCTTCGCCTCCATCGTCCTGGCGGACGAGATCAACCGCGCCTCGCCGAAAACCCAGTCCGCCCTGCTGGAGGTCATGGAAGAGGGCCAGGTCACCGTCGACGGCGTCTCCCGCCCCGCTCCCACCCCCTTCATGGTGATCGCCACCCAGAACCCCGTGGAGCAGGCCGGCACCTACCCGCTGCCCGAGGCCCAGCTCGACCGCTTCCTCATGAAGGCATCCGTCGGATACCCCTCCCGCGCCGCGATGGTCGAAGTCCTGGCAGGATCGGCCGCCCCCGACCGCTCCCGCCTGCTGCGCCCCGTCGTGGGCGGCGACGACATCGACCACTGGTCGCGCGTCGTCGCCGACAACTTCGCCGACACCGCCGTCCTCGACTACGTCGCGGCGCTGGCCGAGGCCACCCGCGAGGACGAGTCGGCGCTGCTGGGCGTGTCCACCCGCGGCGCCATCGGCATGGTCCGCTGCGCCCGCGTGTGGGCCGCCGCCCAAGGGCGCACCTTCGTGCTGCCCGACGACATCAAGGCCCTCGCCGTGCCCGTCTGGGGCCACCGCATCGTCGTCGACCCCGACGCCGCGTTCTCCGGGGCGACCTCCCAGGGGATCATCACGCGCGCGCTCACCGGCGTCTCCGCGCCCTCGCTCGGGAGCTGAGGGCCGGTGAGGGGGGTCGTCCGCGCGCTCGGCCGGGGGCTGTCCATCGTGACGCCCACCGGATGGGCACTGCTCACCCTGGTCGCCCTGTCCGTCCTGGTCGGCCTCACCCTCCAATGGTCCGAGGCGGCCACCATCACAGCCGCCAGCCTGGTCGTCATCGTCATCGCCGCAGTGCGCGTCGCGTGGCGCCCCCCGCACATCGTCGCCATCGACATCACCAACGAGCACATCGTCGCCGGCCAGAGCACCGTCGGCCAGCTCACCGTCACCAACGGCAGCGCCCGCTCCGCGCGCACCGGCATCATCGAAGTACCCATCGGCGCGGGCCTCGGGGAGTTCGTGGTCCCCCCGCTGCGCGCCCGGGGCAAATGGGAGGACATCTTCCTGGTCGGCTCCAAACGGCGGGGCGTCATCGAGGTCGGCCCCGCGCGCTCCGTGCGCACCGACCCCCTCGGCCTCGTGCGCCGCGTCCGGGAGTGGGGGGAGCCGGTCGTCCTGCACGTCCACCCCCGGACCGTGCGCGTCCCCTTCGACGCCACAGGCTTCCAAGTCGATATCGAAGGGGTCGTCACCGCGAAACTGTCCAGTTCCGACGTGTCCTTCCACGCGCTGCGGGACTACGAGCCCGGCGACGACCAGCGCTCCGTCCACTGGGCGTCCAGCGCGCGCCTGGGCAAGCTCATCGTCCGCCAGTACGAGGAGACCCACCGGTCCCACCACCTCGTCATCCTCGACAACACGGAGGGCTCCTGGGATCAGGACCCCTTCGAGACCGCGGTCTCCGCCGTCGCCTCCCTGGGGCTGGCCAACCTGCGCGAATCCCGGATGGTGTCCCTGGCGACCGCCTCCGAGTGGATCCCCACCACCTCGGCCATGCGGATGCTCGACGCCCTCGCAGAGCTGGGGACCGCGCCCAGAGGGGACTTCCTCCGCCGCGTGCGCGAAGTCATCGACGACCGCCCCGGCGCCTCCGCGGTCACCATCGTCGTGCCCGCCTCCACCACCGATGAACAGGCCGCCCACCTGTCCCGCCTGACGCCCGTGGACGTCCCCGTCTCGATCGTGCGCATCGACCCCTCCGCCGACCGGGGCAGGAGCGCCGTGGGCGGCGGCGTCCTGCTCGACTGCCCCACCCTCAAGGACCTGCCCAGGCTGATCATCGCCGGAGGCCTGACGTGAGCGAATCCATCGAGATCACACGGAAACGCGTGCACAGCGCCGCCGCCGAGGAGGTCCCCCCGCCCCCCGCCCCCGGCGAGAACGTCGCCTGGGCGGCCTCCGCGGTGCCCTCGGGGCGCTACGGCAGCGCCAGGACCACGCGCGCGCGCCTGCGCAGCCTCACCGAAAGACTGCGGCGGCCCAGCCCCGCCCTGCCGGGGTGGTCGGTCCTCGTGCTGGCGGTGCTGGCCGCCGGCCCCGCCCTGGCCTTCGAGCCCGTCTTCGGCAACGGCCAGGGGCTCCTCGCCGCGGGCGCGGGGGCTGCCGCGGGCCTGGTGATCGGCACAGCCGCCAGCCGCTGGCACTGGGACCTGCTCAGCGTTCTCGCCGCAGTGGCGGCGGTCTACCTGCTGCTGGGCGGCTACGCCGCGCTGCCCCAGACGCTGGCCAACGGGTTCGTGCCCACCGGCCAGACCCTCCAAGTCCTGGTCCTGGGCGTGTGGCGCAGCTGGAAGGACCTGCTCACCCTGACGCCCCCGATCTCCGCCTACTCCGGTCCCGCAGTGGTGCCGTGGATCACAGGGCTGCTCGCGGGCACCCTCTCCTCCCTCATCACCATCCGCCTCGGGCGGCCGGTCGCCGGGACCCTGCCCATGGGGATCATGGGCTTCGTCGCCATCTTCTTCGGCCCCAGCGGCCAGGAACAGCCCGCATGGGCGGTCGCCGCGTGGTGGGTGGTCCTCGTGGGCTGGTGGGCGTGGGCCGCCCAGCGCCAGCGCCTCCGCCTCGGACAGGACGTCCTGGCGGGCCGCGCCGACTCGGCGCCCGCCCCCGCGGGAGGGGCAGCGGGCGGACGGATGCGCTCCACCGTCTACGCCGGGCGGCGCGTCGCCGGAGCGCTCACCATAGTCGCCGCGGGCGTCGCCGTCGCCGTGCCGGTCACGATCGCGCTGTCGCCCCTGCCCGGCCGCGTCGTCGGGCGCGACCTGGTCGACCCGCCCCTCGACGTGCGCACCTACCCGTCGCCGCTGTCCGCATTCCGCCACTACTCCACCGACCTCAAGGACGACGCCCTCATCACCGTCTCCGACCTGCCCGACGGGCAGCGCGTGCGGATCGCGGCGATGGACGTCTACGACGGGACCACCTTCGGCATGTCCGTCGCCGGCGAGTCCGCCTCCGAGGGCTACATCCCCGTCGGCACCGCCATCCCCGGGCGTGCGGGAACCGCCACCGCGTCCATCAGCGTCACCACCGACAAGCTCCGCGGCCCCTGGGTCCCCGTCCTCGGCCGGCCCGAGAACATCGTCTTCACGGACGGCGCCGCGGGTGCGCAGCGCGAGGGCCTCCACTTCGACCAATGGGCGAACACTGCGCTCACCACCAGCCCCTCGCCGCAGATGGCCTACACCGTCGAAACGTCCTTCGCCGACGCGGCGACGGACGACGAACTGGAGGGCCTGCCCGCCGCGTCCTTCACCAACTCGGACAAGAACCTCCCCCAGGGCCTCGAGAGCCTGGCCCTGGAGGCCACCCAGAACGCGGACGGGCCCCTGGCCACCGCGCGCGCCATCGAGCACTACCTGTCCGGCAACGGCTTCTACCTCCAGGAGAACACCGTCCAATCCAGGCCGGGCGTGCGCACCGACCGCCTCGAGCGCATGCTCAAAGCCCCCGACCTCATCGGGGACGACGAGCAGTACGCCGCGCTCATGGCCCTCATCCTCCACTCCAAGGGCATCAACGCCCGCGTCGTCATGGGCGCCTACCCGGCCGAGGGGGCGGACGGCCACAACCGGCGCGGCACCGTGAAACTGTTCGGCGCCGACCTGCACGTGTGGGTGGAGGTCGAGTTCAAGGACGGCATGTGGGGGGTCTTCGACCCGACGCCCCCGCGCGACAAGACCCCGCAGACCCAGGTCCCCAAGCCCAAGACGGTCCCGCGCCCGCAAGTGCTCCAGCCGCCCGACCCCCCCAAGCCCCCCGTCGAACTGCCCCCCAACGTCCGCGACCAGAACGCGGACACCGACAAACCCGACAGCGCCTCGCTGCCGTGGGGCCTCATCCTGGGCGGCACGGGCCTGTTCCTACTGCTCTTCGGCCCCGTGATCGGCGTGGTCGTGTACAAGGCCCTGCGCAGGCGCAGACGCAGACGGGCCGAGCCCGCCGCCGCCCTGCTGGGCTCCTGGGACGAGGTCGTGGACCTGGCCGCCGACGCCGGGATCTGGGTCGAGGCCGGGCAGACGCGCCAGGAGGCGGCGTGGTCGCTGTCGCGGCAGTGGTCGGGCGACCAGGACATCGTCGAGCCCAACGCCTTCGACCTGGTGGCCGCCCCCTCCGGCGCCAACGCGGCCGTCATCGCCGGGTGGACGCCCTTCGAGCAGGAGGTGCCCACCGCCGTCGCCATCGCCCGCCGCGCGGACATCGCGAACTTCGCGCACAACGGCGCGACCCGCGAGCACGTCAACGCCGCCTGGAAGGACTTCGCCTCCCTGCGCGCCCAAGTGCGCCGCACGACTGGCCCGATCCAGCGCGCGCGCCGCGCCCTCTCACTGCGCTCGGTGCGCCGCAACGCCGCCCAGGCCCGGCGGCGCAGGAAGGAACAGGGATGAGCACCGCGGGCATGGTGGTACCGGGCCCCGCCATCCCCGGGTTCCGCTTCGTGCGGCCCCTGGGCATGGGGGGCTTCGCCGATGTCTACCTGTACCACCAGGCGCTGCCCTCGCGCGATGTCGCCATCAAGATCGTGCGCGCCCAGGGAGACGCGCGGGGGACCGAGGAGCTCCACCGCGAGGCCGACGCGATGACCCTGCTGGCGGGGCACCCCGCCGTCGTCGAGCTGCACGGGGTCGGCACCACCTCGGACGGGCGGGCCTACCTGGTCATGGAGTACTGCCCCGTCGCCGACGTCCTGTCCCAGGTGCGCGCCAAGCCCATGGCACTGGACCGCGCCCTCGACTTCATGATCCAGATCTGCGGCGGCGTCGAGGTCTTCCACCGCCAGGGCTACGTCCACCGCGACATCAAGCCCTCCAACATCATGCTCGACGCCTACGGCCAGCCCGTCCTGGCCGACTTCGGCGTCGCCTCGCCCAAAGGGGAGCTGGAAGTGGGCGCGTTCGACGGCTTCTCCGTCCTGTGGGCGCCCCCCGAGCAGCAGGACGCCTCCAACCCCGCCACCCCCCAGCAGGACGTGTGGGCGCTGGCCTCCACCACGTGGACGCTCGTCACAGGGCGCAGCCCCTTCGAAGACCCCATCGGCGACAACTCCGCCGCCAGCATCGCCATGCGCGTCCAACGCGGGCGCATCCGCTCCCTCGGGCGGGCCGACGCGCCGCCGGAGCTCGAGGAGGTCCTGCGCGCCGCGCTGGACATCGACCCGGACAAGCGCACGCCCACCGCCCAGGCCTTCGGCGAGGGCCTCCAGAGCGTGCAGCGGGCCATGGGCCTGCCCGTGACCAAGATGGAGGTCAAGGAGTCGAAGACGAACGCGGTCTTCGGCCTGACCAGCGACGCCATCGACGCCAAGACCCGCCTGCGCGGCGCGGTGCGCATCGATCCCGAGGGCACCCGGATGCGGGCGCTGAAGTACGACTTCGGCGACCAGGTCCCCGCCGCGCCCGTCGCCGACTCCTGGGAGGTCGAGCGCGCCGACGGGGCCGAGGCCGCCCCCGAGTCGGCCAAGAAGCAGGAGGAGCCCGAGCGCTCCAAGCGCACGCCCTTCGCGACGATCCTCATCCTCTTCCTGGTCGGCGCGCTGGTGACGGCGGGCCTGATCACCGCTATCCTCACCCAGCAGGGGACCGTCAACCGCGTCCCCGGCACCGAGACGCCCAGCACGGGCAGCGAGACCGCCGACCCCGTCGGCCAGCCGCCCCCGGTCGTCACCGGCCTGGCCGGCGACTACGCCGACGGGACGATCACATGGACGTGGAGCGCGCCGGAGAACACCTCGTCGACGACCGTCGAGTACTCCTACGCGGCCACCGGTCCGGACGGCGACAAGAACGGCACCACGGAGGGCACGACCGTCACCCTTCCCGCTGCGAGTGGCAGGAACTGCGTGGATATCGCTACCGTAGCAGTCGTCACCAGACGCGCGTCCGATCCCATACGCGCATGCGTCGACGTGCCATGAGCAGTGCGAGAGAAAGAAGTCCGTTATGACGGCGGGGGAGCATAACCGCGGATTAGTCCTGCAATGGGGGGCGGCCACCGATATCGGCCCGGTGCGCAGCGAGAACGAGGACTCGTGGCTCGCCGCTCCCCCCTTCTTCGCGGTAGCCGACGGCATGGGCGGCCACCTCGGCGGGGCCCGCGCCTCGAGGACCGCCGTTCAGACCCTGTGCGAGTACCTCAGTGAGGAGCGCCTCGGGGACCGCGCTGCGGACCTCGTGGACCTTTCCGAGGCCGTCGAGGAAGCGGGGGAGCGCGTCAACGCCCTCGCCGGGGCCGACGACGCGCAGAACGCCCCGGGCACCACGCTCACCGGCGTCCTCGCCCTGGACACGGACGAAGGCCCCTACTGGCTCTCCCTCAATATCGGCGACTCCCGCGTCTACGTGGTCGGCAACGGTCGGATCAGCCCGATCACCCACGACCACTCGGCCGTGCAGGAGGCGCGGGACATGGCGGAAGAACTGGGGACCCCCCAGATCATCCCGCCGTCCAACGTCGTCACCAAGGCCCTGGGCGGCGGGCTCACCGGTTCCGTCAGCGCCGACTACACCCTCATGCCCCTGTGCGAAGGCGACTACGCCGTCGTATGCTCTGATGGTATCCACGGAGTGCTCACGGACGTGCAGATGTGCTCGATCGTGACCGCGGGGCGCGGGCCCCAGGGCGTCGCGGACCACCTCGTGAGCGCCGCGCTGTCCGCTGGGACTCGTGATAACGCGACCGCCGTGGTAGTTTACGCAGCAAGTGCGTCCCGACTAACATCGGATCCGCACGCAATGACCCGAGTCATCCAACCAGTCCGCCCCGCGTCGACCCGCACGACGCGCCGGACTCCACTGAGAAAAGGCAGTAACTGATGCTTCAGATTGGTCGCTTCTTGTGCCGGGGCCAGGGCGCGATACTCGTGATGGGGCCGCTCGGCGCGGCCCTCGTGCCACTGTCTTTGGCCGATGGCGCCGCAGACGTCGTCTGGGGCCGCGCGGACACGCAGACGTGGCTCGCCCAGGTCCAGGCCGACGGCGATAGCGCGCTGCTGCTCGACTGCGCCGGCGAGCAGCCCTACCTCACGGTCCTCGGCGCCATCCAACTGCGCATGCGCAGCGCCGGGCAGATCGCCGAGCAGGTGTGGACCGACCCCATCTGGGCCTGGCCCTTCAACCCCGGGGAGTGGCAGACCTTCGAGGCGGCCATCGTCGACGGCGACGAGGTCACCTGGATGGTGCCCGCCGCCGACCGAGTCGAAGCGGGGGAGATCCGCATCGGCCGGTCCCTGGACGAGTTGGAGGCCCTCGCCTCGCTGCCCGTCGACACGATGGGCTTCCTCATCCACTCCACGGAGACGCCGACCCAGCGCCCGGTCGCCGTGGTCCCCGAGTCGCCCAAGGACGACGAGGCGTACGACGTGGCCGCGGCCGAGGCGAAGTTCCTCGCGACCCTCAACAAGGACGAGCGCGCCTCCGCGCCCGCCGCCGAATCGCTGGCGGTCGTCGCCGAGCAGGTCGTCGCGACCATGCCCTCCGACGACTCGTCCGCGACCAGGATCTCCAGGGAGCGCCCCAGGCACGCGGCCGACTCCGCCGAGGACGGCGCCGCCCCCGGACAGGGGCAGGAGGCCCCGTCCGAGCAGGACACCGGGTCCGAGAAGGGCGCCGGGTCCGGGCAGGGCGCCGGGACCGGGCAGGGCGCCGGGACCGACTCCGCCCCCCCGGCCGATAGCGCCCCCCAGGGGCCCGCGCCC